>WBZR01002408.1_pt1 | contig 19253 bp, 16 predicted proteins | sample 5204231 | NCBI WGS metagenome assembly WBZR01 (sample SAMN12412403, study PRJNA552823) | activated sludge metagenome | isolation source: activated sludge from anammox sidestream of wastewater treatment plant... | place: USA: Virginia | collected 2017-08 | reverse complement strand
GGCGATCTCCACGTATGGATGAAGCGCGCCTGGGCGCTCGAAACGACATGGGGGACGAGCGGCTGGCACCGCGGGCGGCTCGCCGCGGCCGTACTCGACCCGCACGAGGAGGCATCGTGAAGACCAAGGTCTCGGCGCTCGACGGCTGGTTCGACGCGAACCCGGAACGCCCCCGCTTGATCGGGAGCCGTTGCGGCTCGTGCCGGAGCTACTTCTTCCCGAAAGAGACGTTCGCCTGCCGCAATCCTTCCTGCGGGAGCGCCGAGCTCGCGGACGTCGCGCTCTCCGCGACCGGAACGCTCTGGTCGTACACGGACAACCACTACCAACCGCCGGCGCCCTACGTGTCGCCCGAGCCCTTCGTGCCCTACGCGATCGCCGCCGTGGAGCTCGCGGACGAGAAGATGGTCGTCCTCGGGCAGGTCGCGCACGGCGTCGCGACGGCCGACCTGAAGGTCGGGATGCGGATGGAACTCGTCGCGGAGACGCTCTACAGCGACGACGCCAAGGAGTACCTGGTCTGGAAGTGGACGCCCGCCGCGCGCTCGGCGAGTCCGGCACGGAGCCGGTCATGAGCGAACGCAAGGTCGCGGTGCTCGGGGTGGGCATGCACCCCTGGGGCAAGTGGGGCAAGAACTTCGTCGAGTACGGCGTCGCCGCGGCGCGCGCCGCCCTCGCCGACGCCGGCATCGCGTGGAAGGACGTGCAGTTCGTCGCCGGGGGCGACACGATCCGCAACGGCTATCCCGGCTTCATCGCGGGGGCCACGGTCGCGCAGGCGCTCGGCTGGTCGGGGGCGCAGGTCACGAGCTGCTACGGCGCATGCGCCTCCGGCTCGCAGGCCGTGAGCGTCGCGCGCGCCCACATCCTCGCGGGCAACTGCGACGTCGCGCTCGTCGTCGGCGCCGACACGACGCCGAAGGGTTTCTTCGCGCCCCAGGCCGGCGAGCGCGGCACCGATCCCGACTGGCTGCGCTTCCGGCTCCTCGGCGCGACCAATCCGGTCTACTTCGCGCTCTACGCCCGCCGCCGCATGGCGCTCTACGGCGCGACCGATCGCGACTTCGCCAAGGTCAAGGTGAAGAACGCGCGACACGGGCTCGAGAACCCCTACGCCCGCTATCGGAAACTCGTCACCGAAGAAGAGGTGCTCGCCTCGCCGATGGTCTCCGATCCCCTCCGTCTCCTGGAGATCTGCGCGACGAGCGACGGCGGCGCCGCCCTCGTGCTCACCAGCATGGCGTACGCCCGCAAACACGCGACCGATCCCGTCACGATCTCCGCCGTCTCGACCGTCACGCCGCGCTATCCGAGCACGGTGATCGAGATGCCGAACTTCGCGACCGACTCGGCGGCCGCCGTGCCGCCGCCGCCGGTCGCCTTCCGCGACTCGATCACCGCCGCCGCGTACGCGCAGGCCGGCATCGGCCCCGAGGACGTCGACGTGGCCGAAGTCTACGATCTCTCCTCGGCCCTCGAGCTCGACTGGTACGAAAACATCGGGCTCTGTCCTGCCGGCGACGCCGAGAAGCTCCTCAACGACGGGGTGACCACCATCGGAGGCCGCGTGCCCGTCAATCCGAGCGGTGGACTCTCGTGCTTCGGGGAGGCGATCCCGGCCCAGGCGATCGCGCAGGTCTGCGAGCTCACCTGGCAGCTGCGCGGGCAGGCGACGGGCCGCCAGGTCGAGAGAGCGAAGGTCGGCGTGACGGTGAACCAGGGCCTCTTCGGGCACGGCTCCTCGGTGGTCGTCCAACGCTAGTATCCCGAACCGTTCTTCGTTAGACCTGCCCGGTTCGCGATCCATCCTCGACGGGAGGCTCCCCATGGCAGAGGCGTACATCATCGACGCAGTCCGCACCCCGGTCGGCCGCCGCCGTGGCGGCCTCGCGGCCGTGCATCCGGCCGATCTCGGCGGACACGTGCTGCGCGCGCTCGTCGACCGGACGGGCGTCGATCCGGAGGCGGTCGAAGACGTGATCTTCGGCTGCGTCGACACGATCGGTCCGCAGGCCGGGGACATCGCCCGGACGTGCTGGCTCGCGGCGGGGTTTCCCGACGCCGTGCCCGGCACCACGATCGACCGCCAGTGCGGGTCCGCGCAGCAAGCGGTGCACTTCGCCGCCCAGGGCGTCATGAGCGGAACGGCCGACCTCCTGATCGCCGGCGGGGTCCAGAACATGAGCATGATCCCGATCTCGTCGGCCATGCTCGCCGGCGAAGCCTACGGATTCGCCGATCCGTTCTCGACCTCCGAGGGATGGCAGAAGCGCTACGGCACGCAGGAGGTCTCCCAGTTCCGCTCGGCCGAGATGATCGCCGAGAAGTGGCAGTGCACCCGCGAGGACATGGAGCGCTTCGCGCTCGAAAGCCACCGCCGGGCGCTGCGCGCGATCGACGAGGGTCGCTTCGCGCGCGAGATCGTGCCGCTCGCGGGCGTGCGCGCCGACGAGGGCCCCCGCCGCGACACCTCGCTCGAGAAGATGGCGACGCTGAAGCCGTTGCGCGAGGGCGGACGCCTCACCGCGGCCGTGTCGAGCCAGATCTCCGACGCGGCCGCCGCCATCCTGATCGCGTCGGAGCGCGCGGTGAAGGAGCACGCCCTCACGCCGCGCGCGCGCATCCACCACATGAGCGTCCGCGGCGCCGACCCGGTGTGGATGCTCACCGCCCCCATCCCGGCCACCGCCTGGGCCTTCGAGAAAGCGGGGATGACGCGGAACGACATCGACCTGGTCGAGATCAACGAGGCCTTCGCCTCCGTCGTCCTCGCCTGGCAGAAGGAAACCGGCTTCGATCCCGCCAAGGTGAACGTGAACGGCGGCGCGATCGCGCTCGGCCACCCGCTCGGCGCGACCGGCGCGCGCCTCATGACCACCCTGCTCTGCGAGCTCGAGCGCACCGGCGGACGCTACGGCCTGCAGACCATGTGCGAGGGCGGCGGCCAGGCCAACGTCACCATCCTCGAGAGGCTCTGAGCATGGCCGGGATCTGCGACGGACGGGTCGTCATCGTCACCGGCGCCGGCCGCGGCATCGGCCGGGCGCATGCTCTCGCCTTCGCCGCCGAAGGCGCGAAGGTCGTCGTGAACGACATCGGCACCGCGCTCGACGGCCGCGGCGAGGCCGCGGCCGGCCCCGCCGCGGAGGTCGTCGACGCCATCCGAGCCGCCGGCGGTCACGCGGTCGCGAACGGCGACGACGTCGCGGATTGGACCGGTGCCGGACGCCTGGTCCAGTCCGCGCTCGACGCCTTCGGGCGGCTCGACGTGGTCGTCAGCAACGCCGGCTTCGTCCGCGATCGCATGTTCGTCAGTGCCTCGGAGGAGGAGTGGGACGCCGTCGTGCGCGTGCACCTGAAAGGCCATTTCTGCGTCGCGCGCCACGCCGCCGCGTACTGGCGCGATCGCATCAAGGCGGGCGACACGGTCGACGCCCGCCTCGTCAACACGAGCTCCGGCGCCGGCCTGCAGGGATCGATCGGCCAGGCGGCCTACTCCGCGGCGAAGGCGGGCATCGCCGCGCTCACGCTCGTCCAGGCGGCGGAGCTCCGCCGGTACGGCGTCACCGCCAACGCCATCGCGCCCGCGGCGCGAACCCGGATGACCGAAACGGTCTTCGCGGAGATGATGGCCAAGCCGGCCGAGGGATTCGACGCCATGGCGCCCGAGAACGTCGCGCCGCTCGTGGTGTGGCTCGGCAGCGCCGAGTCGCGCGACGTGACGGGCCGAGTCTTCGAGATCGCCGGCGGCACACTGCACGTCGCCGAGGGCTGGCGCACCGGCATCGGCGTCGACAAGGGCGCGCGCTTCGCGCCGGGCGAGCTCGGGCCGGTGGTGCGCGACCTCCTCGCCAAGGCGCCCCCCTCCCAGAAGGTCTACGGCTCCTGAACCCGCCGCACCTTCGCCCGCGCCGATGAACTTCGCCCTCGACGAGCAGCAGCGCCAGCTCCGCGACACCGCCCGCGCCTTCCTCTCCGCGCACGCCGGTTCGGCCGAGGTGCGCGCCGCCATGGCGACGGAACGCGGCTTCGATCCCGCGCTCTGGCGCCGCATCGCCGAGGAAATGGGCTGGCCCGCGGTCGTCGTTCCCGAGGACTACGGAGGCCTCGGCCTCGGCCAGGTCGAGATCATGGTCCTCATGGAAGCCATGGGCGCCGCGGTGCTCTGCGCGCCGTTCTTCTCGACGGTCTGCCTCGGCGCCAACGCGCTCGTGGTCGGCGCGAGCCCCGAGCAGCGGGCGGCGTGGCTTCCCGGCATCGCCGCCGGCACGACGACGGCGGCGCTCGCCCACGCGGAGCCGGACGGCCGATGGGACGCGGACGGCGTCCAGGCGCTGGCGCGCATCGACGGCGCGAACGTCGTTCTCTCCGGCACGAAGGCGTACGTGGTCGACGGGCACACGGCCGACCTTCTGCTCGTCGCGGCGCGCACTCCGGGGACGAGCGGAACCACCGGCGTCGCGCTCTACCTCGTTCCGGCGACCACGCCCGGGCTCCGGCGCCGCGCCCTTGCCACGCTCGACCAGACGCGGCGGCTCGCAGAGATCGTACTCGACGACGTGCGGGTGCCTCGGAGCGCCGTCCTCGGCGGCGACCCTCAGGGATGGGAGCCGTTGGCGACGACCCTGCGGCTCGCCACCGTCGCGCTCGCCGCCGAGCAGGTCGGAGGCGCCGAACGCTGCCTCGATCTCGCGGTCGCCTATGCTGGCGAGCGCATGCAGTTCGGCCGCCCCATCGGGTCCTTCCAGGCGATCAAGCACAAGTGCGCCGACATGCTCATGCGGGTCGAGGCCGCCCGCTCCGCGACGTACTACGCCGCCTGCGCGGCGGACGAGCGCGGCCCCGAGCTCGCCATCGCCGCCTCGCTCGCGAAGGCCTACGCCTCCGACACCTATTTCCGGTGCGCCGCGGACTGCCTGCAGATCCACGGCGGCGTCGGGTTCACCTGGGAGTACGACGTGCACCTCTATTTCAAGCGCGCCAGGTCGAGCGAGTCGCTGCTCGGCGACGCGCAGTATCACCGCGAGCTCGTCGCGCGGCACCTGGCGCTCTGACGGCCGGGCGGCAACGGCCGCTGCGACCTCGATCCGGGGCGGTGCGAACCCGCTGGCGTCCGCCGCGGCCAGGGGGGAAATTCCATAGCCGCCGCGCCGCGGTTCGTGCTAGGCACCACGGAGATCTCGCGCTCCGAGGAGGCCCCGCCCCATGCCGCTCCCCCGTCGTACGTCGCTGGTCGTCCCGCTCGTGCTCGCCGTGTCCCTGCTCGCCGCCGCCCGTCCGTCCACCACGACGGCCGCGTGCGCCGGCGACTGCGGCGGCGATCTCGCGACCGTCCCGAAAACCGTCGAGAAGTTCGTGAAGGCGCGCTGGAAGGCGGTCCTCGCCTGCGGGAAGAAGGCGAACCCGACGTGCCCGACGGCCTGCCCCCGCCCGGACGGCGCCGCCGACCCGTACCTCCTCTCACCGGGCTGCGCGGCGCTCGTCGCCTGCAATCTCGACGCCCTGGCGGAGAGCGCCTACGACGCCACCTGGGACGACGCCGCGACCTGCGCCAGCGCCGCGGCGACGGCGTGCGGCAACGTACGCGCGGCGACCGCCGGAAAGCTCGTCTCCACGAAGCTCACCCGCCGACGCGCCAGCAAGATGCACGCCTTCCCGAAGGACACCGCCAAGTGCGCCGCCAAGATCGCCAAGGTCTCCGGCTGCGATCCCGCCATCTGCGACGACGCCCCCGACTGGGTCGACGGGATCTTCCCGCTCGCCGTCTCGCCGACCGGCTTCCAGGCGCTCCCCTTCACCGTCGCCGCGCCCGGCGAGGGCGTCGCGACGCTCACGATCGCGACGGTCGGCACGGACTGGGGCACGCCGGACAGCGAGTCGGTCGTCGTGAGCTACGACCTCGACGGCACCCCGCTCGGCCAGCTCGTGCTCTACGGCGGCGGCACGCCGACCGCGTACCGCATCCTCCTCGGCGCGCTCGCGGCCGGCGACCACGTGATCGGCCTCCATCCCGAGAAGACGCTGAGTCCGAACCCCAAGGCGCCCGTGTCCGTCACCGCGGCGGCCGCGGTCGAGGCGATCCCGAGCGGCGACCCGCGCTACGACTTCACCCGCTACGCGCCGATAGTACTCGGGATCGACGACGACGTGAATCGCTTCCCGCCGCATCCCGGCTACGCGCGCAGCGACGTGCCCCTCATCGTCTACGCGAAGCCGATCCCCCAAGGCGGCTACACGACCTACCGCTACGTGCTCATCTGGTCGAACGAGGATTTCGGCACGGGCGTCTACCCCGACGTGCTGATGGCGCGCTACGGTCGCACCACGGACATCGAGGGCATCGTCGAGGTCGACGTCGACGGAACGGGCGCTCTGCTCGAGACGCGCTATCGCCCCGACGAGACCGGCGTGTTGCCCGTCTTCGCCGGGAGCTATCGGGGCACCCATCCGATCGTCCGCGTCGCCACGGGCAACGGCCTCGTCGAAGACAACGGCGTCTCGACGCTCGCCTTCGGCATCGCTCCCTACGCGTTCGACGACAGCGGCGTGCCGCGGGAGCTCGGCATGGATCTCGATCCGCTCTCGTATGCCATCATGGCGAAGGAGATGGTCCGCGAAGGCAAGACCGAGCCCAATCCCAATCCTTCCTCGAAGATGCTGAGCGACGCCCGCAACTATCTCTTCGTCGACTACGACATCGACGTGGACGTCGGCGGGCAGGTCCTGCGCGGCATAGCGACGGTCGGTGGCACCACCTACTACTCCGACCACAACCAGCCCATCGCCGGCTTGAGCCCGCGCGTGCCCGACGGCGTCGGCCGGCTCGCGATCGAGGTTCCGGTGGGAACGCAGATCGGCGACGTCCAGTCGTACGGGCTGCGCGGCGTCGGCGCGATGTCGGGAACGCTGGCGAGCGCCCGCGCCTTCCTGCTCGACGCCGGCTATCTTCCGGGGCCGGACCACGTCTACGTCGGCCCGCAGTTCCAGAGCGGCGCCAACCCGTCGTGGGTCGTCACGCCCTGAGCGCGCTCGACACGGCGGAACCCGGGAGCTACACCCGCGCCGTATCGTGCGGCGCCCGCCTCGTCCTCACGACCGGGAGCGCCGCGTAGGTCCTTCCACCCGACCGCGGCGGCGCCGCGACGCGAGGAGCCCGACGACATGTACATCGCCTACACCGAGGAACAGGAAACACTGCGCCGCGACCTGCGCGCGTATTACACCGCGCTGCTGACGCCGGAGATCCGGGAGGAGCTCCACCACGGACGCGGGGTCGGACCGACCATGCGCGCCGTCGTGAAGCGCATGGGGGCCGACGGCTGGCTCGGCATCGGCTGGCCGAAGGAGTACGGCGGCCAGGGGCGCTCGCAAATCGAGCAGTTCATTTTCTTCGACGAGTCGATGCGGGCGGGCGCGCCGGTCCCGATGCTCACCATCAACACCGTCGGCCCGACGATCATGCGTCACGGCACCGAGGACCAGAAGCGCTTCTTTCTGCCCCGCATCCTGCAGGGGGAGATCCACTTCTGCATCGGCTACACCGAACCGAACGCCGGCACCGATCTCGCCTCGCTCAAGACGCGGGCCGTCCGCGACGGCGACGAGTACGTCGTGAATGGCCAGAAGATCTTCACGAGCCTCGCGAGCGATGCCGACTACATGTGGCTCGCCGTCCGCACGAACCCCGACGTCCCGAAACACGAAGGCATCTCGATGCTGGCGATCGACACCAAGACGCCCGGCATCCGCATCGATCCGATGCACCTCCTCTCGGATCACGACATCAACACCGTCTTCCTCGACGACGTGCGCGTCCCCGCGACGTGCCTCGTCGGCAAGGAGAACGGGGGCTGGCGCCTCATCACGAGCCAGCTGAACCACGAGCGCGTGACGCTCTGCTCCGCGGGCCTGCTGGCCCAGGCGTACGAGGAGGTCGTCGCGTGGGCCCGGCACACCGACCGCCCCGAGGGCGGGCACGTCATCGACCAGGAGTGGGTGCAGGTGGGGCTCGCCCGCGTCGCGGCCGGGCTCGAGTTCCTCCGCCTCGTCAACTGGAAGGTGGCGTGGACGGGGACGCAGGGACGCCTCGACGTCGCCGACGCCTCCACCATCAAGGTGTTCGGGACCGAGTTCTACCTCGAGGCCTTCCGGATCCTCATGGAGATCATCGGCCCGCGCGCCTATCTCTGTCGCGGCTCCCGTGACGCGGTCGGCGTCGCCCGACTGGAGATGCTCTACCGCAGCCTCCTCATCCTGACGTTCGGCGGCGGCACCAACGAGGTGCAACGCGACCTGATCGGCATGTTCGGTCTCGGCCTGCCGCGCATGCCGCGCTTCTGAAAGGACCGGTCATGGATTTCTCGTTCAGCGACGAGCAGCAGCAGATCGCGGAGCTCGCCAAGCGGATCTTCACCGACCACGCGTCCCACGAGCGCGTGCGCCAGATCGAGCGGGCCGGCGGCCCGCGCTTCGATCGCGAGCTCTGGGCGGAGGCCGCCCGGGCCGGTCTCCTCGGCATCGCCGTGCCGCAAGCGCACGGCGGCGCGGGCCTCGGCTTCTTCGAGGTGGCGCTCGTCGTCGAGCAGATGGCGCGCGCCGCCGCGCCCATTCCGCTCCTCGAGACGATCGTCACCGGCGCACTCCCCATCGCGGAATACGGCACGGACGCGCAGCGGAACGCGTGGCTTCCGAAGGTCGTCGAGGGCGAGGCGATCCTGACCGCCGCCCTCACGGAGGACCAGGCGGACCCGCAGCGGCCAACGACGACCGCGCGCAAGGACGGAGCGAGCTGGCGGATTTCCGGCATCAAGACGTGCGTACCGGCGGGCGACCTGGCCGACCTCCTGCTCGTGCCCGCCGCCGCCGACGGCAAGGTCGTCGTGCTCCTCGTGGAAGCCGCCACGCCCGGGCTCCGCACCTGGCCGCTCCTCACCACGAGCGGACAACCGGAGGCGCGCATCGAGCTCGACGACGTCCGGGTCGGCGCCGACGCCGTGCTCGGCACGACGGCGACGGGCGGCGCGGTGCTCGCGTGGATCGAGGAGCGCGCGACGACGGCGCTCGCCTGCGTCGCGCTCGGCGTGTGCGAACAGGCGCTCGCGCTCACCAGCGACTACACGAAGAACCGCAAGCAGTTCGACCAGCCGATCGCGATGTTCCAGGCGGTCGGACAACGTCTCGCAGACGCCTACATCGACGTGGAGGCGATCCGCCTCACGACCTGGCAGGCGGCCTGGCGGCTCGCCGTCGGTCTCCCGGCCGAGACCCAGGTGGCAATCGCGAAGTACTGGGCGGGCGCCGGCGGTCAGCGCGTGGTTCACACCGCGCAGCACCTCCACGGCGGCATGGGCGTCGACCGCGACTACCCCCTGCATCGCTACTTCCTCTACGCCAAGCAGCTCGAGCTCCAGCTCGGCGGCACCACGACGCAGCTGCGCAGGCTCGGACGCCTGATCGCCGCGGAGGCCAACGCGTAGACGCCGGTTGACATCGAAGCGTTCGGCCTTACCTCGGGACGCATGTCGACTTTGCGCCTGATCGCCCTCGACGACACGGTAGTCTTCCCCGGGATGACGGTCACCCTGCCCGTCGACGTCGGCGAGGAGTCCCGCGTGTTCTTGGTGCCGCGTCACGGCACCACGTATGCCCGCGTCGGCACCGTCGCCGACGTCGTCGAGAAGATCCGCCTCCCCGGTCGCGGCTACGCCGTGATGCTGACCGGCAGGCATCGCGCCATCGCGGGCGCCGCGGAGCCCGACGCCGCCGGCAGCCTGCGCGTCGCCGTACAGCAGGTGAGCGACGTCGCGCCGCCGCCCGCCCGCACGATCGATCTGGAGCGCGAGTACCGCGCCGTCGTCCACGAGATCCTCGAGCTGCGCGAGGCCGACGAGCGCGTGGGCCAGTTCATTCGCTCGATCACCGAGCCGGGGGCACTCGCCGACACCGCGGGCTATTCGCCCGACCTCACGGTCGCCCAGAAGATCGAGATCCTCGAGGCCCTCGACGTCGGCGAGCGCCTGGCGCTCTCGCTGCGCTTGCAGCGCGAGCGCCTCGCCGAGCTGCAGGTGCGCAAGCGCATCCGCGAAGACGTCGCCGCCGGCGCGCACAAGCAACAGCGCGACTACCTGCTCCGCCGTCAGATGGACTCCATCCGGAAGGAGCTCGGCGAGGACGACTCCGCCGCCATCGACGACTACGGCCGGAAGATCGCCGACGCCGGCATGCCAGATGCCGCGCGTGCGCAAGCCGAGCGCGAACTCGCGCGCCTCGAGAAGATGCCCGAGGGACATGGCGAGTCCTCCATGCTCCGGACGTACCTCGATTGGCTGCTGGCGGTGCCGTGGGCGAAGCGCTCCGAGGAGCGCCTCGATCCGGGGCATGCCCGGGACGTGCTCGACGCCGATCACGCCGGCCTCGACGACGTGAAGGAGCGCATCACCGAGCACCTCGCGGTGCGCAAGCTCCGCGCCGAACGCGGCGTCCCCGAGGACCGACGGTCGGGCGTCATCCTGACCCTCATCGGCCCCCCGGGCACCGGCAAGACCTCGATCGGCGAATCGATCGCCAGGGCGACGGGACGGAAGTTCGTCCGGATCTCGCTCGGCGGCGTTCGCGACGAGGCCGAGATCCGCGGTCATCGCCGCACCTACATCGGCGCGATGCCCGGCCGGCTCGTGCGGGCGCTCCGCGACGCAGGAACCATGAATCCGGTCATCCTGCTCGACGAGGTCGACAAGGTCGGCGCCGACTGGCGCGGCGATCCCGCCGCGGCCCTGCTCGAAGTGCTGGATCCGGCGCAGAACCATTCCTTCCGCGACCACTACCTCGACGTCGAGCTCGACCTGTCGCACGTGTTGTTCCTGGCGACCGCCAACGTCGCCGACTCCATCCCGGGTCCGCTGCTCGATCGCATGGAGGTGATCCGCTTCGACGGCTACACCGTCGAGGAGAAGGTGGCGATCGCGCGGGGCTATCTCTGGCCGCGCCAGATGGAGCAGAACGGCCTGCGCCCCGAGGAGGCGACGATCGACGACGCCCGCGTCCGCCACGTCATCAATGACTACACCCGCGAGGCGGGCGTGCGGCAGCTCGAGCGCGAGCTCGGCACCCTGCTCCGCAAGATCGCGACCGAGATCGCTGGGGCCATGGCGGTCGCGCCGGTCGTGGTCGACGCGGCCCGCGTCCGCGACGCGCTCGGCCGCCCCAAGTTCTTCCGGGAGGCGGCGAGCCGGACGGCGCTTCCCGGCGTGGCGACGGGCCTCGCGGTCACTGGGGTCGGCGGCGACGTGCTCTTCGTCGAGGCGGCGTCGATGGAAGGATCCGAAGGGCTGACCCTGACCGGTCAGCTCGGCGACGTGATGAAGGAGTCGGCGCGAATCGCCCTCACCTGGGTCCGCAGCCACGCCGCGGAGTTCGGCATCGACCCGCAGGCCTTCCGACGACGCGAGTTCCACCTCCACGTGCCGGCGGGCGCCATGCCGAAGGACGGACCGAGCGCCGGCATCACCCTCGCGACCGCGATCGCCTCGCTCATGACCGGGCGGCCGGTGCGGCCCATGATCGGCATGACGGGCGAGATCACGCTCCAGGGCCGCGTGCTACCGATCGGCGGCCTCAAGCAGAAGGTGCTGGCGGCGCACGCGGCGGGCCTCAGCACCGTGATCCTCCCGGAGCGCAACCGTGGCGACCTCGAGGACGTGCCGCCCGACGTGCGAGCGCACATGACCTTCCACCCGGTCGCGACGATCGACGAGGTGTTGAAGCTCGCCCTCGAGCCGCCGCAGGCCGCGGCGGTCGCGGCGTAGGTCGAATCCGGGGTTCCCCACGACCCGACGCGGGCCGATCCGAGGCGCCGTCGTCAGTACAGCCGGCCGACGAAGCGCGTGAGCGCATCGAGCAGGAAAAGCAGCAGCATCCCGGCGGCCAACGCCTCGACGGCGACGCGCCTGAGGGGCCAGTCGTCGCGCGCGCGCTCGTCGAGCCGGTAGATCATCGGGAAGCTCACCACGAAGTACGTCGCGTAGAAGAGCGATCCCCAGCGCAGCATGCGCGGCAGATTCCGATAGGTGAACTGCTCCGCGATCGCCCCGTCCGTCATCGCGAAGGTCTCGGCCCACGCGAACCCGTAGGCCACCGCCAGGACGGCGATCGGCCAGAACCACCACGCGCTCGCCCCGAGGTCCGACGTGCGGATGCGCCGCAACACGATGACGCCGAGCGTGTGGTACGTCACGAAGTAGAAGTGCGCCGACGGGTACATGATGAACGGCACCGTCTGCGCACCCGAGCCGAGGAGCGCCGAATCGAGGCGCCAGGCGAGCTGCGGGTAGTTGTAGACCATGCCGAGCACGTCGAAGAAGTACTCGCTGCCGAAGTAGCTCCCGACGCAGGCGTAGATCCCGATCCAGACGTTGAACTTGCACCAGTACGCGCGCCACCAGGGCCGGCCGAGCGCGTGCTCGTCGTGGACGAGCGCCGGAACGGCCACGAGCGGCGCCCAGATGACGACCATCGCGACGTTCAAGCCGAGGTCGCCCCACCGCTTGCCGGCGCCGGTCGCCATGAGGACGCCCATCGTCGCGATCCAGAACGGCGTGTACGCGAGGAAGAACTTTTCGCCCCACGCCTTACTCGGGTTCGGGGAGAACCACCGCGGCCCGCCCGCGACGGCGGCGATCGACGGCTCCAGCGCGAGGGCGGCGCCGCGCATCCTCACCCTCCGTGCTTCACGTGGCCGGGCGCCACCTCGCCTCCCATCACCCGCTCGATCCGCGCCTGCATGCCCGCGCCGAGCTTCCCGGCTTGGATGAGCTCCATGAAGCACGCCATCGCGTTCCCGAAGTCGAAGAAATCGCGCTGCCAGGACCATTGGTAGTTGCCGGCGTAGCGGAACCACGAGCCGCCCATGCCCTTGATCTCGTAGCGCGAGCCGTCGTCGCGGGTGGCCGGCGCGACCTGCCGCCAGAACGCCACGACCTCGCCGCGCTGCTCGTCGATGAGGACGGCGTCGTAGGGGTACTCCCAGCCTTCGAGGCCTTCCATCTCGCTTCCCATGACCCACTCGCGGATCTGCGCCCGGCCGCGCGCGATGAAGTCCTCGTTGGGTCCGAGGTTCCACGTGTACTCGGCATCTTCCGTGTAGTGGTCCGCGAGCCCGCGCCAGTCGCCGGCGGTCTCCGCGTCCTCGTTGGCCTTGAGCCAGCGGCGCATCATCTCTTCCATCTCGCTGCGGGGAAACGCGGGCATCGGGGATCTCCTCTCGTTCAAGCGTCTTCGACGCTGATGGCGCGGGTCGGACAGTGCTTCGCCGCGGCCGCCACACGCGCGCGGGCCTCCGCCGGGATCTCCGTTCGCACCAGGTCGACGGCGGTCCGCTGCGCATTCAAGCGGAACACGTCGGGAGCCTCCGACACGCAGACGGCGTGCCCCTGACACAGGCCGAGATCGACGTATACGCGCGCGGCGCCGGCGGCGCCCGCGCCAGTCGTCGCGGCGCCGTGCGCACCTGCGCCGCCGGCATCGACGCGCCGGCGGTATCGCACACGGCACGGCTGACGCACCTGCACGACCATCTTCGTATAGTCCGGTCCGTAGCTGTCGGGCTGATCGACGAGCTCGAACGTGAAGCGCCGCAGCAGGCTCATGGTAATGGCCTTGAGCTGCATGAGCGCGAATGCGGAACCCGAGCAGCGGTGGCGTCCGCCCCCGAAAGGGATCCACGCGAACGGCGCGGCGTCCTCCTCACGCCCTGGACCGTAGCGACTCGGGTCGAACCGCTCGGGATCGCGGAAGAGCTCGGGGATCCGGTGCGATACGGCAGGCGAGATCGCGACGAGCTTCCCAGTGGGAATCGTCAGCCCTTCGACGGTGAAGTCCTCGAGCACCCCCCGCATCAGGATCACCAGCGGCGGGTGGAGCCGCAGCACCTCCTTCAACACCGACTCGAGCACCGGCACGTCGCGGAAGGTCTGATACGTGAGCGCCCCGTCGCGCGCGTAGAGCGCGTCGACCTCCGCCACCACCTTGGCGGCCCACTCGGGATGGCGCGCCAGCTCGATGATCGTCCAGGCCTCCGTTCCCGAGCTCGTATGGTGCCCGGCGAACATCGCCGCCGTGAGGATGCCGGTGATCTCGTTCGCCGTGAGCGGTGTCCCGTCCGCGTAGCGCGACTCCATCAACACCTGCAGCGCGTCGTGCGCCTCGACGCCCGCCGCCCGCCGCTGATCGATGATGGCGCCGATCATCTCCAGCAGACGCGCGCGCGCGCGGTCGCGCCGCCGGAACACCGGTAGGGGGAGATACGGGTTCACGTAGGCGATCGCGTTCACGCCCTTCTCGAGATCGCCATACACGCGCGCGAATTCCTCGTTCATGTTGCGGCGGAACTCCGGGCCGAGGAGGCAGTGGCTCGAGGTGTACGTCGTGAGCTCGGCCGTGAAGTCGAGCAGGTCGAGCGCACCCCGGTCCGCCCAGCCGGCCACCATGCGCTCGACTTCCTCCGTGAAGATGCCGGCATACGTGCGCATGTTCTGGTCGCGGAGCGCCGGCATGAGAATGCGAAGCTGCTCGTTCAGGCGCTCGGGCGGCGCGTCGAAGACGACCCCCTCGCCGAAGATCGGCGTCATCATCCGATACGCGACCTTCTGGCTCAGCTGCTCGTCCGGCGCGCGACAGAACGCTTCCTGCGCCGACGGCCCGGAAAGGAGGACCACCCGCTTGTTCAGCATCCGGAACTCGCCCACCGGTCCGCACGCCGCCCGCACCTGCTGCATCATAGCGACCGGGTCGCGCGCGAATTTCGCCATGTGTCCCAGGAGCGGAAGCGCGCCCGCGAAGCGCGGCACGGACCTCCGCGATTCGACCGACACCCGGGTTTCGCCAGCGCTCTCGGACATGACGATCCCTCAGCGCGGCGGCAGGCCGATGACCTTGGTTTCGAGATACTCCTCGAAGCCCGCGATCCCGTTCTCGCGCCCGACGCCGCTCTGTCGGTACCCGCCGAACGGCGTGTCCACCGCGAACCACATGGCGCCATTGACGGAGAGCGTCCCGGTGCGGATGCGTCGCGCGACCTTCAGCGCCCGATCCTCGCTGGCGCTCGTCACCGCCCCGGAGAGCCCGTAGATCGAGTCGTTGGCGATGCGCACGGCATCGTCGTCGTCCTCGAAGGCGATCACCGCCAGCACCGGACCGAACACTTCCTCCTGCGCGAGCGTCGAGGCGGGATCGACGTCGACGAAGAGCGTCGGCTCCACGAAATAGCCCTTGGGCAGATGCGTCGGGACGCCGCCGCCGACGGCGAGGGTCGCACCCTCCCGCGTCGCCTTGGCGATGTACCCGAGTACGCGCTCGCGCTGGCGCGCGCTGACGAGCGGGCCCATCAGGTGCGCGGGGTTCATGGGATCGCCGTACCTGAACGTGCGGAACGCCTCGGTCGTGATCGCAACGCCTTCGGCGTAGCGCGACTTCGGCAGCAGGAGCCGCGTCGTGATCGCGCATCCCTGACCCGCGTGCGTGCAGACGGTGCCGATCTGGGCGAGCGCGCCCGGCAGGTCGGCGTCGTCGAGCATGATCGTCGCCGACTTGCCGCCGAGTTCCAGGAAGACCCTCTTCACGGTCGCGCTCGCACTCGCCATGACGCGCCGTCCGGTCGCGGTCGATCCCGTGAAGGTGACCAGGTCGACGCGCGGATCGCTCGCGAGCATCTCGCCGAGGAGATGATCGCTCGAGGCGACGACGTTCACGACGCCCGGGGGGATGTCGGTGTGCTCGGCGACGAGCCGCCCGAGCATGGTGGCCGACCACGGCGTGTCGGGCGCGGGCTTCAACACGACCGTGCAGCCGGCGGCGAGCGCCGGACCGAGCTTGCAGAGGTTCAGATAGAGCGGGAAGTTCCACGGCGTGATCGCGCCGACCACTCCGGCCGCCTCGCGTCGCACGATGCGCCGGCTCACCATGCCCATGAAGGACATGTCGGCCATCGGGCGCTCGAACGCGTAGCCGCCCGCGAGGTCGGCGTAGTACGGCATCCAGTCGATCGCCTGGTCGCACTGCACCGTGTAGCCGAGCATGATCGGCGTCCCGGTTTCCGCGATGACGATCTCGCGGAGCTCGTCCTTGGCGCCGCTCAACGCCCGGTGCAGCTGCTCGAGGCAACGCCGGCGGAGGGCGTGGTCCGTCGACCAGTCGGTCCGGTCGAAGGCGCGCCGCGCCGCGCCGATCGCGCGATCCATATCCGCGCGCGTGCCGTCGGCCGTGACGCCGATCACCTCTTCGGTCGCGGGATTGACGTTCGAGAAGGCCGCGCCGTTCGACGCGTCTACCAGCCGCCCGTCGATGAAGTTCCTGGTCTCGGGATGCACCGATCCTCGCTCCTTTCCCGCGGCTCAGGGGCGCATGCACTGGCCCCCGTCCACGTTGAGCACGTGGCCGGTGATCCACGCCGCCTCGGGCGACAGCAGGAAGAGGCAGGCGCCCACGATGTCCTCCGGCATCCCCATCCGGGCGAGCGGCATCTGAGCCACCATCTGCTTGAGGTACTGCGGCGGGACGATGCCGCGGGTCGCCTCGGTGTCGGTCGGCCCCGGCGCGATCGCGTTCACCCGGATGCCCCAGATCCCGAGCTCGCGCGCGACCGACTGAGTGATGCCGTTCAGCGCGAGCTTCGCGATCCCGTAGAAGCCGATGCCCATCCAGGCGGCCGTCGAGCTCTGGTTCACGATCGCGGCGCCCGGCCGCTTTCCCATGGCCTCGTAGCAGGCGCGAATGCAGAGCAGGGCCCCGTGCATGTTCACGTCCATGAACCGCTTGTAGTAGTCCCAGTCGACCGCGATCAGCGGCGCGACCTGCATCCCCTGGTAGATGGCCGCATTGTTGACGAGGTAGTCGATGCCGCCGTACGCCGCGATCGTCGCCTCGGCCATGGCGTTCGTGGACTCCGGAGACGCCACGTCGACGCGCACGAAGCGCGCGTCCCCTCCAGCCGTCCGGATCTCCTCGGCGACGCGGACGCCTTGCGCCTCGTTCACGTCCGCGACCACGACCCGCGCGCCCTCGCGCGCGAGCGCTTTCGCGTAGGCTTCCCCGATGCCCTGCCCCGCGCCCGTCACGATCGCCACCTTCTCTCCGAACCGCATCCGTCCTCCTGCGCTCAATCGCCGCCGACACGACGCTCGGGACTCACCTGGATGACGTCCATGTGCAAGCCCGGCGGCGCCGTGACCGCCGCCACCACCGCGAGCGCGACCTGATCGCCGCCCATCATGTCCAGGTGGCGCATGAAGCCCCACTGCTTCCACGCGTCCAGCACGCGCACGAGGATGTCCGGCTCCCAGCCGAAACCGAACTCGCTGCGCGTCGCCCCCGGCCGCACGATCGTGCTGCGCACTCCGGTGCCCTCGAGATCGCGCCGCAGCACCTGCGCCATCCCCTCGACCCCCGCCTTCGACGCGGTGTACCCGAGCTGGAACGGACGCGGCTCCACCACGTTCATCGAGGAGACGAAGACGAGGTCGCCGCGCCGGCGCTCGAGCATCGCCGGCAGCGCCCGGCGTGCCACGAGCATCGGTCCGAGCAGATTGGTGCGGATCTCGTGCTCCAGCTCGGCGATCGGCACCTCGTGCAGCAGGCCCGGCCGCCCGATCCCCGCGTTGCTGACCACCACGTCGATCGGCCCGAGCGCCTGCTCCGCGGTGCCGAAGAACGCGTCGATGCTAACCGCGTCGGTGACGTCGAGCACGTGCGAGAACGCCCGTCCCCCCGCCGCCTCGACGTCGCGCCCCACCTCCTGCAGGAGCGGCGTCCGCCGCGCGCCGAGCGCGACCGGCCATCCGAGCGCCCCGAGCGCCCGCGCGATGGCGGCGCCGATCCCCGCCGAAGCGCCCGTCACCACCGCCGTCCGCGTCCCGCTCATCCGCGCCCTCCGCGCCCCGGCGTGAACCGCAGCGGCAGGGACGCGAACCCCCGCACGTTGACCGAATGCACGCGCTCGATTCCCGCCGGCTCGACCTCGAAGTCGGGGAAGCGCCGCTGCACCTCTTCGAGCGCCACCCGGCCCTCGAGACGCGCCAGCGACGCCCCGAGGCAGAAGTGCGTCCCATGGCCGAAGGACAGCATCGCGCTGGTGTCGCGCAGGAGTTCGTAGCGGTCGGAATCCGGGAAGACGCGCTCGTCGCGATTCGCCGAGCCGACCAGGAGCACGACGCGGTCCCCGTCGCGCAGGCGACGCCCGTGCAGCTCCACGTCGCCGGTCACCGTGCGCGCCAGGGCCTGCGTCGAGCCGTCGTAGCGCAAGGTCTCCTCGACCCAGCGCGGGATCATGGCGGGATCCTCGCGGACCAGGCGCCGCTGGTCCGGGTTCCGCGCCAGCCAGAACACGGCGTTCCCGAGCAGCTTCGTCGTCGTCTCGTTCCCGGCGATGATCATCAGAAAGAGGAAGCCGAGGATCTCGGCGTCGTCGAGCCGGTCGCCGTCGATCTCCGCCGCGAGCAGCGCCGCCGTGAGGTCGTCCCGCGGATGGGCGCGATGATCCGCGACCAGCTCGTTGAAGTAGGCCAGGATGCGCAGGGCGGCTTCCATGCCCGCAGGAGGCACGTCGGTCATGCCCTCCTCGCGATGGACCACCGTGTCGGCCCACCCGCGGAGCTGATCACGATCCGCCTCCGGGACGCCGAGCATCTCGCTGATGACGTCCATCGGGAACTTGCCGGCGAAGTCCTTGATGAAGTCGCACCGGCCACGCTCCACGAAGCCGTCGATGTGGCGATTCGCCAGGGCGCGGACGCGCGGCTCGAGCGCGGCAACCCGGCGCGGCGTAAAACCGCGCGACACCAGCGCTCGCATCCGCGTGTGGCGCGGCGGATCCATGGCCAGGAAGGACATCATCGCGTGCGCCCGCGGATGCGAGGAAGCGCGGTCGAGCGACACGCCGTGACGATTCGAGAATCGGGCCGTGTCCCGGAAGGCCGCGAGCACGTCGGCGTGCCGCGACAGGGCCCAGAACTCCAGCCGCTCGTTCCGGTACGCCGGCGCCTCGGCCCGCAACGCCGCGTACGTCGGATAGGGATCCTCGTGCATCGCGTAGGCGTAGGGATCGTATTCGACCATCGACGCCGACGCGCTTAGCACCATTTACATATTGCGCACAAGGCAAATTGACCCTAAGCTCCGCCGCCATGTCCACGCGCGCCGGCTTCGTCGGACTCGGGTCGATCGGCCGCCCGATGGCACGCCGCCTCTGCGAGGCCGGGCTGACC
>WBZR01002407.1_pt1 | contig 19255 bp, 14 predicted proteins | sample 5204231 | NCBI WGS metagenome assembly WBZR01 (sample SAMN12412403, study PRJNA552823) | activated sludge metagenome | isolation source: activated sludge from anammox sidestream of wastewater treatment plant... | place: USA: Virginia | collected 2017-08 | reverse complement strand
GAAGGTCATGGATAACAAGGTTGTGGAATCAAATGGACAATATCAAATCCCCCTTTTTGAGCATCCAAAATGATCCCTAATGAATTTTTTGGGTTAAATAAAATGAATAAATAATTTGTGGTTTTTCCTGATGAAATTATATAAAACATGAAGATACTTAATAATTGATTTTGTTAAAACTTTCTTTACATTGTTCCTTATAGTTTGTTTTAGTCGGCAAATTTTTCATAAAATTTATTTAACCATAAAATAAATGCCATATATGCGAACTATGCATTTATTCAAAAATATGTTGTTTATTTTTCATAGCTTTGCAGCTCAAAATTTTAAGATATGTCAAAAGTAATGATTATTGGAGCCGGTGGAGTCGGCAGGGTAGTAGCTTTTAAATGTGCAGCACACCCGGAAGTGTTTTCAGAGATTCTCCTTGCAAGCAGAACAAAGTCAAAATGTGACGATATAGCTGCCGCTATAGGAAGTGACCGTATAACAACGGCTGCTGTAGATGCAGAAAATGTTCCTGAACTGGTATCTCTGATCAAATCTTTCGGTCCTAAAATGATCATAAATGTAGCATTGCCATATCAAGACCTCACTATCATGGAGGCTTGCCTTGAGACCGGTGTACATTATCTCGACACAGCTAATTATGAACCAAAAGACGAAGCAAAGTTTGAATACAGCTGGCAGTGGGCTTACCACGACCGTTTTAAAGAAAAAGGGCTTCTCGCAGTATTGGGTTGCGGATTTGACCCGGGCGTCACATCGGTTTATACCAAATATGCCGCCAAACATCATTTTGATGAAATCCACTACCTCGATATAGTTGATGCTAATGCAGGTGACCACGGAAAGGCTTTCGCCACCAATTTTAACCCTGAAATCAACATTCGCGAAGTCACACAAAAGGGTAAGTATTGGGAAAATGGCAAATGGGTAGAAACAGAACCGCACGAAATAAGCGCTATGCTTAACTACCCTGAAATAGGCCTCAAAAAATCATACCTCATCTACCACGAAGAGCTAGAGTCCCTGGTGAAAAATTTCCCAACCCTAAAAAGAGCAAGATTCTGGATGACTTTTGGTGACGAATATCTCACTCACCTGCGTGTCATTCAAAATATCGGAATGGCTTCAATCGAACCGGTTATGTACAATGGTGTCGAAATCGTTCCGCTCCAATTCCTGAAAGCAGTATTACCCAACCCGGGCGACTTGGGTGAAAACTACACCGGATGGACAAGCATAGGCTGCAGAATTAGAGGTATCAAAGATGGTAAAGAGAAAACCTACTACGTGTGGAATAATTGTAGCCACGAAGTAGCATACAAAGAAACCGGTACACAAGGCGTATCATACACCACTGGCGTACCTGCTACCATCGGAGCCATGATGATGCTCACAGGCGAATGGAAAGGCGAGGGCGTATTCAATGTCGAACAGTTTAATCCTGATCCATTTATGGCCCTGCTCAATACAGAAGGCCTGCCATGGAAGGAAGCTCATGACATAGACCTTGAGCTGTAAAATATGAGTATCCCGTACCACCTTATCAACCCTCCGGCTTTTGTGCTGGACGAAAGTGCATTGCGCCGCAATCTGGAGCTTATTAACCGTATTCAGAAAGAAGCAGGTGTTAGTTTTATCCTGGCATTTAAAGGCTTTTCGATGTGGAGTGCTTTCCCTATTGTACGCGAATACGTCAAAGGTGCTACTGCAAGTTCGCTACATGAGGCTTTGTTGTGTTATGAAGAAATGGGCGTTAAGGCACATACGTATGCTCCGGCCTATATCCCTGCTGAGTTTCACCGTATCATGGAGCTGAGCAGCCACATCAGCTTTAATTCAATTTCTCAGTACGAACGATTCCGCGAGCAGGTCAGGAATTACCCACAGCACATTTCGTGTGGCATACGTGTCAATCCCGAATGGTCAGATGTTGAAACCGACCTATATAATCCGGCGTCACCAACGAGCAGGCTTGGCGAATTGTACGAGAACTTCAACGGAATATTGCCTGAGGGAATTGAAGGACTTCACTTTCATGTACTTTGTGAGTCCACATCTTTCGCACTCGAAACAGTACTCGAAAATCTCGAGAAACGTTTTGGCAATTTTCTGAAACAAATAAAATGGCTCAACATGGGTGGCGGACATCTTGTAACCAAGAGTAGTTACAATGTAGAACACCTGATACAAGTACTTAAGAAATTTAAGCAAAAATATCCTCAGCTCGACATCATTTTGGAACCCGGCAGCGCATTTGCTTGGGAAACGGGCGATCTGGTCACTAGTGTACTGGATATTGTTGATCATCGTGGCGTGAAAACCGTCATCATAGATGCATCATTCACAGCTCACATGCCAGATACCCTTGAGATGCCCTACAAACCGAAGATAGAAGGTGCCCGCGACCCACATGAAGGAGAAAAAGGCGTACGCATCGGTGGGTCAAGTTGTCTTGCAGGTGATTATAAAGGCGATTATGTTTTTGAAAAAGAATTAAAGCCGGGTGAGCTTATCGTGTTCAAAGACATGATACATTATACAATGGTGAAGACGACTACTTTCAATGGAGTCAAACATCCGGATATATGCATTTACCGTATGGATGGAATCATCGAAGTAGTGAAGATGTTTGGCTATCTCGATTTCAAGAACAGACTTTCGTAGCCATGACTTTTGCTGAAGCATTTTCTGATTCTATTGAGTTGCTTGCTGCAACATTTGACAGGCGCGAGGCAGAGAATATTGTCAGGATTCTCGGCGAAGACTTCTTTCAAGTGTATAGTCTGCACAGCCAAAAAAATATATCTGATGACCAGTACGCATTACTGTGTTCAGCTTCAGAGAAGATTCTGGAAGGTATCCCTTTACAATATCTGACCAACAGGGCTGACTTTATGGGGCTGGAGTTTTATGTAAATGAAAATGTGCTGATACCTCGCCCTGAGACCGAAGAGCTGACTGATTGGATTATGAAGACTTTTCCAAAAGATTTGCCCGTAAGGATTCTGGATATTGGAACCGGGAGTGGTTGTATTCCGATATCACTTTCTAAATATGCTCCTGCATGGAAGCTCGATGCCATTGATATTTCTGCTCCTGCACTGGAAGTAGCGGAAGAAAATGCAAGGCAGCACCATGTAAAGGTAAATTTTACCCAAAAAGATATTTTGACAGCCTCAGCCGATGATTTTAATCACAAGTATGATGCAATCGTGTCGAACCCTCCATATATCGGCTTTGATGAATTAGATAAAATGGACAATCATGTTCTGAAGTCCGAACCGCGGATAGCTTTGTTTGCCGGTGAAGATCCACTGGTTTTTTACAGGAAAATTGCTTCTTGTGCGAAAGATTTGCTAAAAACAAACGGTTGTTTGTTCTTTGAGTTAAATCCACTATATGCGGAAGAGATTAAAGAAATATGCCGCAATGTGGGTTTTACTTTAGTAGAAGTAAAAAAGGATATGCAAGGTAATTTGAGAATGATAAAATGCTGTAATTCTTAAAATTAACCACCTGTTCTTTTAGTATTGGTATAACCTTTTTCTTTGAGTAGTTGAATCACTTTTTCGCGATGATCTCCTTGTACAATGATTTCTCCATTTTTAGCAGAGCCACCTACGCCACATTTCGATTTCAGGAATGAGCCGAGTTCTTTGATAGTTTCGTCATTCTCTTCAAGGCCTGTAACAAGGGTTACTTCCTTGCCTCCTCGCTGTTTTCGGTCGAGTGTTACCCTTACGACCTGTTTGCTTTTAGGTGTTACAGAATCGGTTTCATCTTCAGTTGTGTCAAAAAAATTTCTGAGCGAACCAAGGTCGGTCGAATATACTATTCTGTCGCGATCCGAATTTTTATTTTTCTTCATGGAATGATAAAGTTAATAGATTTTGGTAATATTTGGAAAGCTATACTGGTTACGTTTTGATCTACATATTCTCCATCAACATGCATTTTTAAGGGAGCATCAGACTGAATTGAAACCGATGTACATTGAATACGTTTAGCCCAAGAAATCTGCTCCCACTTGTTCTTCATCAACTTAACTGAGTCGAGCAATATTCGCCAGATCGGAGTTTTCTTCAGTAATAGGATATCGATGATGCCGTCGGCAATGTCAGCACCCGGCACTACTTCAAAATTATATCCGTACATTGGTCCGTTGGCTATTTCTATCATGTTATAACGACCTTTGATACTTTCAGTATTGGTCTCGATGTAGTATGTTGAAGGCTTGTATGTCCAAAAATACCGAATGAAGAGCCAGATATACAACCAGAATCCACGATATGTTTTTCTGGCAATTATTTTCGTAAGGAAGCCGTCGAACCCTATTCCTGCCAGATTAATCAGAAATTTGTCGCCATACCTTATACAATCAATCTTTAGTATCTTTTGTCTGTTGATGATATGTATTGCTTCTGTATGTTCTCTACCAATCCCAGTGTGCATCGATAATCCATTGCCAGATCCGGTAGGGATGATGCCTAGTAGTATATCTTTGTTGACAATGGGTTGTACGGCTTCATTTATAGTGCCGTCACCACCACACACAAGTAGAATGTCATATCCTTCACTTACTATCTTTTCTGCAAGTTCAGTAGCGTGTCCACGTCTTTTTGTTTCAAAAAACTCAATGTGATATCGGTCAGTATCAAGGGTGGACAATATTTCATCTTGCAGATTTTTGTTCTGCCTGACACCCGATTTTGGATTGATGATACAAGCTATTGTTTGCTTTTGCAAGGCGCTGATTTTTATGTATAATTAAGCAGAAGATAACGAATGGACATGTATTTGCTTACTCAATTTTTGTTCCTTTAAGAGATTGTGCAATAGAGTAATCCATTGCTTTGTGTGCCAGCGGTTCAGAATAATCATTTAGTTCTTGCATGATACTATAGATTATATCTTTATCATTTCCTTTGGTTGCCTCTTCAAGTCTGTTGTACAGCTCCATTATGGTTTGTTTCTCGGCATTGCTCAGCCAGGAGTCGTTTTGTTTAAGAAATTTTTGCGTAGCAAGGAGGTTAGTTTGGGCCTCTGTTACTGCTTCAAGTAAAGCTTTGGTTTGCATGTCTTCCTTAGCATTCTTAATAGAATCGAGCAACATCAGGGACATTTCTTCTTCGCTGATACCGTATGTAGGCCTTATTTCTATTTCCTGGCTCGTATCCGAACGCAGTTCTTTTGCTTTGACTTTGAGAATACCATCCGAATTGAGCGTGAAGATTATTTCTATCTTAGGTAAGCCTGCCGGCATTGGTGGAATGTTTTTTAGGATAAATTCTCCAAGCTTTCTGTTGTCGGCCACCAGTTCTCGCTCACCTTGATAAACGGCTATCTTGAGGTTGACCTGTCCGTCAATGGAGGTTGTATATTGGCGTCCTGCTTTGCATGGAATTTTTGTATTTCTAGGAATGAGTACGTCAATGAGTCCGCCAACTGTTTCAATACCAAGTGACAATGGTGTTACGTCGAGTAACAATACATCTCGCTGATTGCCGGCGAGCACATCTGCCTGTATGGCTGCACCAAGAGCGACTACAGTGTCTGGATCTATCTTATCAAAAACTTCTTTTCCAAAATATTGACTTACAAGGTCTTTAATGTACGGGCTTCTTGTAGAACCGCCTACCATCACAATGTGGTCTATTTTTTCTTTGGTCAGTCGTGCATCGTTGAGCGCATTTTTACAATACTTCAAGGTGGTTTCAACTATCGGTTGTATGATGGTGTGAAGTTCATTCCTGTTAAGTTCTACAATCAGACCGGCATATTCTTCCTTAAAAGATGCTTCCGAACTCAGCTGTATCTTTGCTTTTTCGGCCATGAGCCTCAATTGTTGGTTTGCTTGTCGGTTACGCTGAATCTCTGTAGTGTTCCACCCATATTTCCCTGCCCAGAATGCTATAATGTCCTGGTCAATATTATCACCACCCAAGAAGGTGTCACCATTTGTTGACAATACTTCAAATATTCCACCTTCAAGTGATAAGATTGAAATGTCAAAAGTGCCACCACCCAAATCATAGACTGCGATGGTTTGCTTGCCTTCGGCATGGTCGAGCCCATAAGCCAGGCTGGCTGCTGTTGGCTCATTGATGATGCGTAGTACATCCAAGCCTGCGAGTTTTCCGGCATCACGGGTGGCTTGTCTTTGCGCATCGTTGAAGTACGCCGGCACTGTTATGACAGCTTTTGTAATGATTGAATTAAAATGTTCTTCTGCTCTGATTTTTAGTGTTTTAAGTATTTCTGAAGATAATTCTACCGGCGTGTAGAACTTGTCACGGATCTGAACTCTTACCATGGCTGTGGGGTCTGTCTCTATTATCCGGTAATTGATGAAATGCGACTTGTTCTCAATATCGTTAAAAGATTTACCTAATAATCTTTTGACAGAATATATGGTATTCTCAGGGTCTTCTATCAGGTAATCTTTAGCTGTTTTCCCTACAGATGCCTTTCCTTCATGGTCGAAATGGATTACGGAAGGCACAAGGGTGTTCTGGCCATTTTTATCCTGAAGGCACATAGCCTTACCGTCCGTTACACAGGCTATCAGGCTGTTGGTAGTACCAAGGTCAATGCCGATGATATATTCTTCCTTTGAAATATTTCCCTCTTTAAGGTTTATTGCTATTCTTGCCATGTATTCGTATTGAAAGCACAAAGTTATGAATTCAGTTGCACAACATGTACTTAGTTAAATTGTAATAATGAAATTCAAAAATCATTACATTTGTTCATTAATTTTAAAAAAATGGAAAAGGTACACCAATTTTATGAGGATAAATCAAAGAAATTATTCATCATACTGGGTGCTTTTTTTGTTACTAATGCTGTCATTGCTGAATTAATCGGAGTTAAAGTATTTTCACTTGAGAAGACATTCGGTTTACAGCCTTTCCATCTGAGTTTATTCGGGTTAGATGATCTCTCTTTTAACCTTACAGTTGGTGTTTTGCTTTGGCCCGTAGTATTTGTAATGACGGATATTATCAATGAATATTTTGGAGTGCGTGGAGTAAGGTTGCTCTCATGGATAGCTGCCGCAATGATTGCCTATTCGTTTATCATGTTCTGGATAGGAATGCACCTGGTGCCTGCCGATTTTTGGCTTACTTCGCATCTTCATCACGATATGCCACCTGAGCAATTAAATTCACTTAAATCCAAGGTAGGTGATCTCAACGAAGCATTCAGGCTCATATTTGGGCAAAGCTCCTGGATTATCATCGGTTCATTGGTAGCATTTCTTGTAGGTCAGATAGTGGATGTCATGTCTTTTCATAAAATAAAACAATATACCGGTGAACGCTATATATGGTTGCGAGCAACAGGTTCTACTCTCATCAGTCAGTTTATTGATAGTTTTGTGGTCCTTTTTATTGCTTTTTATATTGGAGCCGACTGGACACTTAAAGCCGTTATTGCCATAGGCATCATGAATTATATCTACAAATTCATCATAGCAGTAGTACTGACACCTGTCATTTACATCATTCACGAAGTGATAGAAAAATATCTTGGTGAAGAACTTGCAACAAAAATGAAAAATCAATCTTTACATTATAAATAGTCGTAAATCATGTTAAGAAAACAAGTAACCCGTAGCATTCTGATGGTGAGGCCATCCAACTTCGGATTCAATGAAGAGACTGCTGTCAACAATGCATTCCAAAATAATGCGGCAGGCAAAACATCAGAACAAATCAGAGAAAAAGCTATCGAAGAATTTGACTCGTTTGTGAGCCTGCTTCGAAGTAAAGGTGTAGATGTATCCGTATATCAGGATGAACCTCAACCTATTAAACCTGATGCAGTATTTCCAAATAACTGGGTTTCATTTCATGAAGATGGCACCGTCATCACTTACCCGATGTTTGCCAAGGTGAGAAGAATTGAGCGTACAGATAAGGTTTTTGATTTGCTCGAACCTCATTTCTGGATTCTTGACCATATTCATCTCGAACAATCAGAGGAAGATAATATTTTCCTGGAAGGAACAGGTTCGATGGTGCTTGACCGTGCAAACAAAATTGCTTATGCTTGTATCAGCCCAAGGACAGAAAAGACCCTTTTTGAAGACTGGTGCAACATATACGAATATGCTCCTGTATCTTTTACAGCTATAGATCAGGAAGGCAAGTTAATTTATCATACAAATGTTATGATGGCCATGGGCGATAAATTTGTAGTCATTTGTCTTGAATCGGTGATCGACGATGAAGAGAAATCGGCATTACGAGAAATATTCGCACGTACTGAAAAAGAAATTATTGAAATATCACTCGAACAAATGAACGCATTTGCCGGTAACATGCTACAGGTACAAGGTGCATCAGGCCAAACTTATCTCGTTATGTCAAAAACAGCATTTGGGTCACTTAACGCATCTCAGATTGAAAAAATCGAAAAATATACCGAAATATTAACCGCTGACATTAATACTATCGAAACCTACGGCGGTGGAAGTGTGCGTTGTATGATGGCAGAAATTTTCCTTCCCGAAAAATCTTTAGCATAATATGGTCAAGGATTAAGACAAAATATAGTATTTTTACCCAAATTAACCACATTACTATGAAAAAACTTATACTCATTATGGCTGTCTGTCTGAGTTATAGCATTACCTACGGGCAAATAGTCATTTCAGAAATTATGTACAATGATCCGGGTACTGCCGATTCGCTTGAGTACATCGAACTAACCAATGCATCGGCGCAGGCAGTAGATCTTACCGGATATTCATTTTCTGCCGGTGTCAAATACACTTTTCCGGCTATTACACTTGGTCCGGGCCAACAAATTCTCGTTGCCAAGGATTCTGTTTATGTTCTGGCTGCCTTAGGTAAGGCTGCAAGACAGTGGAAGTCCGGTGATGCACTCAATAACTCCGGTGAAAAAATTACATTGCAGGATGCCGGAGGTACCGGCGTTGATTCGGTGAGTTATTCTGACAGCAATGGCTGGCCTACTGAAGCAGATGGTGATGGTTATTCACTCGTATTGTGTGACCTTTTGTCTGATAATAATCTGCCTTCAAGCTGGAATATTTCTACCGAAAAGACAAGCGCCGTTATCAGCAATAAAAATATTTATGGAACACCACTCGCTCCGGGCGGTTGTATAAACGGTGCTACAGTCAGCTTTATTTATTCGTCAAGTACAGTAGGAGAGTCCGACCCCGGGGTTATACTTGATGTTGTTAAAAAAGGGCTTGGTGTCGGCCCTCAATCTGCACTGGTTTTATTAGACCAAAACAATTCGACAGCTCAAAATGGTAAAGATTTCGGTTTTCAGGATTCCCTTTTACTCAATTTCGACCCACTTAATGAACTGGATACAGTCACCGTGTTTTTTCCATTGATTGATGATTCAGACCTTGAAGGTAACGAAACCATCATACTCAATTTGGTTTCTATTTCATTGACTGTACTGCCAAGTGCTGGTACTGCTACTGTTACCATAGTGGACAACGACAGCAATATTTCGAAAAAACTTATTCTCACCGGTGTATTCGATGCACAGGCTAATGGAGCTGCTAGCGCAAAAGGAGCTGAAGTGTATGTTGTAGATGATATTGCCGATTTGAGCACATTTGGTATCGGCTCTGCAAATAACGGCAATGGCAGTAACGGTGTAGAGTTTGCATTCCCGGCGGTTTCGGCCACCAAAGGATCATTTATTTACCTTGCGGCGGATAGCGCATTGTTCCATCAATATTTTGGATTTGATGCCGATTATATTTCTTCAGCAATGAATATCAATGGAGATGATGCAATCGAATTATTTGAGAACGCTACCGTTATTGATGTGTTTGGTGAAATAGATGTAGATGGAACCGGCAAACCTTGGGAATACACCGATGGATGGGCATACCGCAATAATGGAACAGGACCTGACGGTAGCTTGTTCGTAATTGCCAACTGGCATTTCGGCGGTGTAGGTTCACTTGACGGCGCACCTACTAATGCAGAGGTTGCCAATCCTTTCCCAATTGGTACTTATTCAACTAAATCTGATTCACTTACTATATGTAAGGATGATTTGGTCACTACAGATTTCGAAACATCTGTTTTGATTGATATTCTTAAAAACGACATATTGCCTAACGGAGTGAAGGCTGTGTATATTACTACACCGTTGAATGGCCAAGTGATACTTGACAATAACAACAACGTTACATATACACCGTTTGACGGATTCTGTGGGCAGGATGGTTTCATTTACATTCTTGAAGACAATAACTCTACACTCGATACTGCTGAGGTATTCATTACTGTTAACTGTGCCTCTACCTATCCGGCTTATGATATTGCAACTGTTACAACCGTGGATGCTAACGGTTTGCCTGATTCACTTAATGTAACCTGTGAGCTGGGTGGTATCATCTATGGCAATGACTTCCAGGGTAGTGCAGCACTCCAGTTTTACCTCATCGATAATACCGGTGGTATTTCAGTGTTTAGTAGCAATGCCTTTGGCTATACTGTAAAGGAAGGGGATGAGGTGCGCGTCAGAGGTGTTATAACACATTTCTCCGGGTTGACACAAATAAGTGCAGATACTCTTTGGCTGGTGTCTGAGAATAATCCGCTCAAAGCGCCTACAGTTGTTACTACCTTATCTGAAGCAACTGAGTCTGAGTTTGTAAAAATCAATAAACTGACATTCAAAGACAAATCGCAATGGAAGACAGGACAAGGTTCTGGTTTTTCAGTTGATTTGTTGGACGGTGCAGGCAATACTATCGTAATGCGAATAGACAACGACATAGATTTGTTTAAAGAGCCGGCACCTTCTTATACTTGGCTCAATGTAACAGGCATAGGAAGTCAATTTGATAATACTGCACCATATAATTCTGGCTATCAGATTCTTCCAAGATATAAATCTGATCTTGAAGGGCTTGTGTCAACCAACGATCAAGGGCTCGATTCAAAAATCATCATGTATCCAAACCCGACTGTTGGGAAAATTGGCATCAGAACCGATTTGAAGCTGAATGGTATAGTAGTGACAAACCAATTGGGCACTGAGGTGTTGTAGATAAGTGGAGATGATTTTAACAAGTCCTATGATTTAACACAATTACCGGCAGGTATCTATTTCGTGACATTTAAAATGAATGACACGCAAGTGACAAAAAAATTGATTAGGTTTTAAAGACACTTTCAAAACAGAGCCATGAGTATATTGTGGCTCTGTTTTTTTCTGTTATGAAGGAGAATCAATCCAGATAAACGGAATAATTATCCTTTTCGCTAAGATTTACACTAATGTTTTCCTGCAGGGTGGTTGCTAACGATAAACCCATGTAATCAACTTTCACCGGAAAAGATTTGTGCTTTCTGTCAACCAGGACAGCTACTTCTACTTTGCCTGGCAAAACATCCAGGAATGGCTTGATGGCATAAAAAATAGTACGACCGGTATTGGCCACATCATCAACAATAATGATCAGTTTATCAGTAAAATATTCAACAGGCAGCCCGGCCTCTACTTTTCGTTCGAGAGGGTTAGCAGGGCTGAGTGTTATGGTAGTAAGCGTATATTGCTGATTACCACGTTTTGTACATTCATCAAATAGTAATTTTGCAAAAGCAGTTCCGTTTTTGTTTATGCCTGCAAGTATGATTTCCTTTTCCTGATAATTTTTTTCAAGAATTTCGATTGTTATCCTTTTTATTTTCCTGAGAATGTCAATATGCCCGAGTAGCTTCATGCTTTTTTGTGTAAAATTAAATCATATTGAGAAAAATGCTTAGCAGTAATACTTTTTTCACTAAAAATAATTTATATTTCTGTAAATGTGTTGGCATTTTAGATAAATGGGTTTTAACTTTAGCACGAATTTAAAAATACAGGTATGTCACAACTGCTATTCCTGATCATTCTTTTGGCTGTAGCTTATTTCGCCACTAAGAAATTTATCCGCATCAAAGACAATATCATGCTCGGTCTCCCTTACAATATAAGCGGAGATAGTGCAGAGCGATGGAAACGTATGATACTGATAGCTTTTGGGCAAAAGAAAATGTTTGCTAGATGGATACCCGCAGTTATGCACTTGTTTATTTATGTAGCATTCCTGTTTACACAGATTGAACTCATCGAAATCATTATCGACGGCCTTGCCGGGACACATCGTTTTTTCGCTGATAAAATTGGCGTTTTGTACAATGTACTCATCAATTTTATTGAATTCCTTTCACTTGGAGCTTTTGTTGCAACCATCGTTTTCCTGTCAAGGAGAAATATCATTAGGCTTGCAAGATTTCAAAAACCTGAAATGAAAGGATGGCCTTCAAAGGACGCCAATATTATCTTATTGCTGGAGATTACGCTCATCATTGGCATCTTTTCGATGAATGGCGCAGATGTTGTGTTGCAAAGCATTGATCCTGAACATTTTAAATCAACAGGGCATCTGTTTGTGAGCTCGCATCTCGGACCAGCATTGTTTGGTGGACTTGATGCCGGTACACTGCACATCGTAGAAAGATTCGGCTGGTGGCTTCATATTCTTGTAGTCTTTGGTTTTGTTTTGTATCTGCCTTATTCGAAGCACCTTCATATATTTCTAAGTTTTCCAAATGTTTATTTTTCCAATCTGCATCCTTCATCCAAGATGGAAAATATGCCTGAGATAATGAATGAAGTGAAGTCAATGTTCGGGCTCGAAACAGATGGTGTAGGTGCTGATATGTCATCAGGCGAGTTGCCTGTATTCGGATCGAATGACGTGACAAACCTAAGCTGGAAGAACCTGATGGATGCTTATTCGTGTACCGAATGCGGCAGGTGTACATCTGTTTGCCCGGCAAATATTACCGGAAAAAAACTTTCTCCACGAAAAATCATGATGGACGTAAGAGATAGGGCAGAAGTGGTTGGTAATGAAATTTTTTCTAAAGGAATCAAAAAAGAAGAATTCAACGACAGGAAATCACTCTTCGATTCAATTAACAGAGAAGAAATTCACGCGTGTACTAGTTGTCAGGCTTGTGTAGAAGCTTGTCCTGTGTTGATTAACCCGCTTGAGATAATACTAAAATTAAGAAGATATGAAATCCTTACAGAGTCGGCCGGGCCAGCTGAATGGCTTCCAATGTTTAATGCAATAGAAAATGCAGGTAGCCCGTGGCAGATGTCTGTTGAGAGAGATGAATGGATCAGATCATAATATAAACCAAATACTTATGAAGATATACACCATGTCAGAAATGGCAAGTGAAGGAAAATCACCTGAAGTGTTGTTTTGGGTAGGATGTGCCGGAAGTTTTGATACAAGAGCACAGCGTGTCACCAAGGCATTTTGCGAAATATTGAACCGTGCAGGTATTTCATTTGCCGTTCTTGGAAATGAAGAACGTTGTACAGGCGATCCTGCAAGAAGGGCGGGCAACGAGTTTTTGTTTCAGATGATGGCTCAGCAGAACATCCAGACACTTAATATGTATAATGTGAAGAGAATTGTCACTGCATGTCCTCACTGTTTTAACATACTCAAAAACGAATATCCGGAACTCGGCGGAGTGTATGATGTCATCCACCACACGCAGTTTCTTGAGACGCTACTTAAAGAAGGAAAGATCAAAGTTGATGAACAATCTGAGGTAACGACTGTTACGTACCATGATTCATGCTATATCGGCAGAGGAAATAACATCTACGATACGCCTCGTGAAGTGCTTGAAATGCTGAGGGTTGAATTGAAAGAAATGAAGCGTAGCCGTGCAAACGGGCTTTGTTGTGGTGCCGGAGGAGCACAGATGTTTAAAGAAGAAGAAGCTGGTGATAAAAGGATAAATACAGAAAGAGCTGAAGAAATCATAGGTACAGGTACCAACATTGTCGCAGCCAACTGCCCTTTTTGCATCACTATGTTGCAGGATGGTATTAAGGAAAAGAATGAACAAGATAATATCATAGTATTGGACCTGGCTGAACTGGTACTTCAAAAAATGAATAAATAATATGGAAATGAATGTAAGCATTCCTGTAAGTTTTCCCGATTTGTCCGCATTTGACGATCAATCAAGAATTTGGCTATTTCAGCTTGATAGGCCTTTGTCGGATGAGGTGTGTAATTTAATCTATAATGATGTTAAAACTTATGTCGATTCGTGGCAGAGTCATGGCGACAAAGTACAAGCTACCACAGCAGTCATTGCCAATAGGTTTATTTTACTACTCGCAGATGAAAGATACACTTCAGTAGGTGGCTGTTCAACAGATGTGATGATGCGTTTTATTCAGCATTTGCAGGCTGAGTATAAGGTCAATTTGCTCGATAGGTTTCTTGTTTACTACATTGATGGAGAAGAAATCTTGTCAGCAAATATGCACGTGCTTCTACAAAAAATACGCAACGAAGAACTACCGGCCGATATTTTGATTTTTGACGCACTTATAACCACCAAATCGGAATTTGACTCTAACTGGGTTAAACCACTTAACCAGTCATGGGTAAAAAGATTCCTTTAGGCTGAAAGAATATCCAACAACTCTCAGGAAAAGAACTTTGTAACTTTACTTTCAAAAAAAAGAGATGAACCATTTGGTCATCTCTTTTTTATTTAGATTAATATTGAATGTATTATTCCTGTTTTATTACTTTATAAGTAAACGGACGTTTCCCTTCGGTTTTTACATTGATGAAATATACACCTGAAGCCAAGCTACTCACATCCACATCAAACTGCTTGAATCCTGCACTTAGTTTGTATGATTTAAGTACACGGCCAGCTACATCTGTGAGTTGTATTTCTGTAGCGCCAAGGTCGCTTTCAAGTGGCTCTATAGTGATGTAATCCGAAGCAGGGTTTGGATACACGACTACATTTCTATTGTCTGTATCATTCACAAGCACACTTCTGGTTTCAGAAATCGTATAGAGTCCGTTTGCAGCATAGGCTTTTATCTGGTAATAATTCATGCCAATTTCCGGCTTTTTATCCAATATTCTGTAGTAGCCGTCCTTGTCAGGGAAGCCTTTTAGAGAATTGATAGCAACGAAATTGACATTATCCTGCGAACGAAGTATCTCAAACAAATTGCTGCCTGTATTATCAAGTCTCCATTTCAAATCAACACTTAGCTCGCTGTTAAGGATAGCAGTAAAGTTATTTACCACCATATCTTTACAGCTTTCAACTGACACAATAGCAATATCTGTAGAGACACAACCGTCTGTAGTTACTTTTAACTGAATGTTTTTTAAACCTGGAGTTGGCCAATTGACAAGTACAGATGGTGTGGTAGCAGTAGCAGGTACAGCACCATAGCCCAAGTGCCATTCGTAAGTCACACCCGCACCGTAATCAATGGAGTTAAGTGTTATTGGCATGTTGTAACAGATGATAGGAGGAGCATCCAGGATATCTGCCTGCTTGGCATCCACAACTTTTTTAGTCACAATATTAGCTTCACCTACAAATGGACCACAACCTGCTCTTCTTGAGCATCTGATGTAGTAAGTTGTTTCTGTAATAGGGCCAGGTTGGTACGAAGGTGTATTCGAGTTAGGGATCATCTCCCAGTCCGGGCTATTAGGATAATAGTAAGGGTTTTTGGTTGATTTGTTCCATACATATTCGATTGGACCACCTGATCCACCTGAAGCCGGAAGTACGCTTTCTATCAACGAAGGTGTACCACCGATTTTGCAAATTGTCTCGTTACAACAAATGACGCCACCACTGGTTACATTGTCACAATATACATAGATACCGGCATCAAATCTCAGATCATCCTGGTCACCGACATTAACAGTGAATATGTCTGTCTTGCCGGTTGAAGGATAGACATTACTGTCTTTTGCCGGATCAGAACCCTGATATTGTGGTGAATAGTTGTACTTGTCCTTGTCAGCAAAGAACATGATGACATAAGTACCTGCAGGAACATCTGGGAAATAATAATATCCTTTGGTACCTCCCTTTGTTTTAGTATATTCTGTATCCACAATGATGTCATCACCTGTACCGAGGATTCCGTCAGGACCAAGGTTAATTAAGTGAACAACGATACCGTTAACACCCATTTCATTTGCATCCTGAATGCCATCCTTATCTTCATCGAGCCATACATAGTCACCTATGTTAACAGTACATTTTAGGTTTGATGGGTTCACAGTTGCGGATTTTACTTCGGTACATCCTTTAACATCTGTAATCGTTACGGTATAAGTGCCCGGTGCAAGATTCGAAATAGTCGGTGTGGTCGAACCGCCAGGATTATTCCATTTGTAGGTATAGTTCGGAACACCACCGAGAAGATTAGTTACAGAAATTTTTCCGTCGTTTTTATCAAGACAGGTCTGGTGTGTCACCTGAAGGTCAAAAGTCATCTGTATAGGTGAGAAAATCGGAATATTTTCAATCTTCGTACAGCCTGCAAAATCAGTAATTGTTACTGAATAATTTCCTTTGGCCAGGTTAAATCTGTCTTTAGATGTTGATCCATTTTCCCAAAGATAGCTATATGGTGATGTGCCACCACTAACTGTTAGAATAATAGAAGCATCTGCTGAATTGTAGCACGAAGTTTTGCCTGCCATGAAACTTACTACTAATGCAGGTGGATTTGTCAATGTAGCACTTGCAGTAGAAGTACAATTGTGGGCATCGGTAACGGTCACAGTATAAGTGCCAGGTATCAGATTTTGTATTTGTTGGGTAGTCTGACCATTGCTCCATTTGTATGAATATACAGGCGTGCCACCAGATACATTTGCAGTTAGTGAACCATTCGAACCATTATTACAACTGATGTTTGTTTTCGTGATAGAAACACCAAGTACAGCTGGCTGAGCTACTGTAAAGCTTTGGACAGCAGTACATTGCTTGCTGTCAGTAACTGTAACACTATAGGTTCCTGCGGTAAGGTTAGATATTGTGAATGTATTTACGGAACCATTGCTCCATACTGTCGAATATGGATTTGTGCCACCTGACACCGTTATTGAAACTGAACCGTTGTTGCCTCCATCACAGCTAACATTAACCACTGTCCCGTTTATCGAAGGTCCGGCCAGGTTATCAACTGTGAATGTCTTAATTTTTGTACATCCATTGACATCCGTAACTGTAACATTATACGTTCCTGCAGCCAGATTCGATATGTCTTTGGTGTTTGCACCATTTGACCAGGCATAAGTATATCCGGGTGCGCCTCCTGACACGGTAATGGTTATATTGCCATTTGCCTGACTACATGTAGCATGGTTTATCTGACCTGTTACCTGTATTTCTGTCGGATTACTAATGGTAAATGAAGTAGTTTTGCTACATCCATTTGCATCTGTTACAGTAATGCTATAATTACCGGCACTTAGACCTGAAATATCTTTAGTGGTTGAGCCATTGCTCCAATTATAAGCAAAATTAGGCGTGCCACCCGAAACTGTAATTGAAATAGAACCATTAGCACCATTATAACAGGTAGGATTTACAATTATTCCGGACACTGACAATACCAATGGTTGTGCAACCGTGTAAGAATGGATAGACTTGCACCCTTTGCTGTCAGTAACTGTTACCGAGTAATTTCCTGCTGTAAGCCCTGAAATATTTTGTGTACTCGCTCCATTACTCCACTGGAAGGTATAACCCGGCGTACCACCTGATACAGTAAGTGAAACCGAACCTGTATTCTGTCCATTGCACAATACATTTGATACATTACCTGAAACAGAGATAACAGGAGGCTGTTGAATGATGAAATTCTTAACTTCTACACAAGCTATAGCATCTGTCACAGTTACGCTATAGTTACCGGCAACAAGGTTGGAAATGTTAGTGACATTGCTCGCACCGTTGCTCCAGTGAATAGCGACAGGTAAAGTTGCATTCGAAATACTTATAGATGCTGAACCGTCATTTCCGCCAAAACAACTTACATCTACTACAGTACCGAATAAGTTAATACCACCCTTATCATTTACTGTGAATGTAGCAATTTTATTACAGCCTTTTGAATCAGTTACAGTAACTGTATAATTACCAGCAAGTAAATTGGACAAATCTTCACTAGTGGATCCGTTAGACCACTTGTAATTATATCCAGGTGTACCGCCACTTACTGTAATATTAATTGATCCGGTACTCTTGCTGCAGGCAGCATTAGTGATGATACCGGTAATCTGTATTTCTGAAGGATTAACTAATGTGAATGACGCTGTTTTTTTACAACCATTGGCATCCGTTACGGTTACGGAATAATTGCCGGCAGAAATACCACTTAAATTCTGGGTAAATGCACCATTACTCCATGTATATGCATAGCCCGGAGTTCCTCCTGCAACTGTCAGATTGATTGCACCATCAGCACCGTTAAAGCAGGTTGGGTTCTTGGAAGTTCCGTTTACTATAAGTTCGGTAGCTTGGTTGACGATGAAAGACTTAACAGCAGAACACCCTTTTGTGTCGGTAACGGTTACAGTATATGCACCTGAAACCAAGGCTGAAATATCTTTTTGTGTTGCACCATTGCTCCAGCTATAACTGTAACCCGGTGTTCCGCCCGAAACATTCAAACTGATTGCACCGGAATTTTGTCCGTAACATGTTACGTGGTTGATAGCACCATCTACTACCAACACTGGGGGCTGATTGACAATATATGTCTTAACTTGTGAACATCCATTTGCATCCGTAACAGTTACAGAATAACTTCCTGCTACAAGATTACTAATGGTTGTGGTGTTTAGAGTACCGTTACTCCAGGTAATAGAATAAGGTGAAGTGCCGGTAGTTATTGAAATGGTAATAGAACCGTCATTACCACCAAAACACTTGACGTGATTGATGTTTTCTTCAATTTTTATTCCAGGTGAAGTCGTAATCTGGTATGTTTCAATTTTCGTACAACCCTTCGAATCAGTAACTGTAACCGTGTAGCTACCTGCTGCGAGATTATTCTGGTCTTCAGCAGAAGAACCATTCGACCAAGCATAAGAATAGCCTGGCGTGCCACCCGATACAGTAATATTTATTGATCCGTTGTTTAGTCCGCAAGATGCATTTACAGTCTGCGCTACAATCTGAATCTGAGCAGGCTGAGTAACGGTGAATGATTTGACCACGGTACAACCATTGGCATCTGTAACCGTTACGGAATAATTACCGGAAGCGAGAGCTGAAATATTTTGAGAAGAAGCGCCATTGCTCCAATTGTATGAATAACCCGGCGTGCCACCTGAAACGCTTAATGCAATAGCACCATCATTGCC
>WBZR01002406.1_pt1 | contig 19255 bp, 11 predicted proteins | sample 5204231 | NCBI WGS metagenome assembly WBZR01 (sample SAMN12412403, study PRJNA552823) | activated sludge metagenome | isolation source: activated sludge from anammox sidestream of wastewater treatment plant... | place: USA: Virginia | collected 2017-08 | reverse complement strand
CTTGTCACTACTGGTCCGAGAGGAACTCGAAGTCGCTCTTGAGGCCACCGGTACCGTACAGATCGGTGCGGACCTCTCGGCTGATCTTCGAGTTGGTCGTCCCATTTTGATGGGCCGCCTTGACCCGGCGCTCAGCGAGACCCTTCGCGTGATCCAGGGCCAGACCGAGTTTGATGCGTCAGCAATATCACGAGCGCTGCCTCACGTCGGCCTCTCCGCCGCGAACAACCGACTTGCCGCGCTTGAAACCAAAGGAATCCTGAATTCCGAGCGGCGTGGTCGCACGCGGGTTTATCGCCCGGTGCTGGAGGACATGCAGTATGGGCACCGAAATGATTGCGAAGGCGACCGACAGCTTCGAGCGCAAGCAGCGGAGATGCCTGGACCTTCTTGACGAGCCAACGCTCTTCACTGGCACACCGCAGCTGTCCATCGCCGTTGTCGCCACGCCGGGCAACGGACACACATTCACCGCCGGCGAAGAGTGCCGCCTCACGCTTGACGACGACTCACGTTTGCTTGTGGTAGAGGGAGTGTCTGTTGTCGGCCATGTGGTGAATCCACCCTCCAGCGTCATCGACATGATGCGCGGGCCCTGCCCGAGCGCGTTCGGACAGGTGAACAAACTGTTCACCATGACGGGGCAGGCTGAAATCCAGTTGGAATAACTATGAAGCAACCGGGACAAACTACGCCGTTGACCGTGCGCGGGAAGCTGGCCGACCCGTCACTTTGGCATCAATCCGGCCAGGAGGTCAAGCTGGGCTGCACGACCTGCCCCGAGTTGCGGCAATGCGGCGGGTTGCGCATCGAGGCTCCCGCTTTTAGCTGCATGGACCTGTGTTGCGGCAATCCGAAAACATGCCGGCGATATGTCTGCCCCAACCAGCGACGTTATAGCAAGCTCGTCAACGAAGCCGGTGGGTTGAATCTTCGACCATATAAGAGCCGCGTTGCGCCCATGCTCGCGCTCCCGGACTACGTTCCATGCATTCTTGACATCGGCGATTTTGCTGGCCCGTTACCGCTCCCCGTCGTTGCCCTGTCGCTCTACGCCCTCATCGACAGCAAGACCGGTCTTCCACGTTACGACTCCCGCCATGAGTTGCTCGCGCGGTTCAGGATAGACCCGTCCGCTCGAGTTGTTGTCACCGCAACCGGAAAGGACCGCAACGTCGAGCGGTTCTGGCACGTCTTCCGGGCGAAGAAGACGGCGGAAGCGCTCCGCCGGCTGCGCCCCGCGCTGATTGCGACGCCGAACTTCTCCATGCACGCGGACACGGTTCGCCACGACAACCTCGTAAGCATGTCGCGCATCGTTTCGTGCTTTGAAGAGTTCGCGGCCGCTGGCCTCCCCACGGCGGTGCATGTGAATGGTCGGACTCCCCACGACTTCAGCCGATGGGTCGAATACTTAAATGCGTCCCCTTCCATCTATGCCGTGTCGTATGAGATGGGAACGCTTGGCAGATCGGCTCCGCGGCGAGCGTGGCACGCCCAGCAGCTCGTGACACTCGCGCGGTTGGTTCAGCGTCCCCTCACCTTGCTTCTGCGCGGAGGGTTCCAGCACATCCCGGAATTGACGGGTGCCTTTGCTCGCGTGATTGCACTGGACACTTCCGCCAACATGAAGGCGAAGTTTCGCCAGAGCGCACGGCGTGTCGCAGGCCGACTTTGCTGGAGCCCGAATCCCACAGCGGAAGGCCAACCGATCGATGAACTGCTGCTCCACAACGTCCGCGTGTGCGGCCGATCGGTTCGGCAGTTACTTCGAGTACATTCGTTGCACGACACCGTTGATCTCTCAATCGGCAGCACGACAAGATGCTCCACCGTGCCGGCGTATTCGCTGCTGAATTGACCACGGACGCTACGAGAATGTTCCTGAATTCGGATTCCAGGCAATGAAGATCGAGAAGATTTCTATCAAGAGTTTCCGCTGTTTTGGTCGGACAGGAACGAAGATCAAGCTGGAGCGAGGCGTCACTGCATTCGTTGGTGGGAATGGCTGCGGAAAAACAGCCGTGTTCCAGGCGATATCGCGTCTGTTTGGTGTCTCGTCCGCGCAGCGCGCCGTGCGGCGGCAGGATTTTCACCTGCCTGCCGACCAGCACGAGCTTCAGTCGGGGGCAACTCTTTCGATCGAGGTACTCTTCTCGTTTCCAGAGCTGGAAGGCCTCGATGAAGATGCCGCCGAGGAAGCGGTTCCAGAATTCTTTGTCCAGATGGCCGCGTCTGCGCCTGGGGCTCCGCTCAAGGCAAGGATGAAGCTGCAAGCGACATGGACCAACGATGGCACGCCGGACGGCAGCATCGACGAGGATATCCGGTGGATCACCAAGCTCGATGATGACTTCGAGTGGGACGATTGCAAACGGGTGCAGGCTGTCGAGCGCGGCTTTATCCAGCTTATCTATGTCCCGGCTACCCGTGACGCCGCTGGGCAGGTAACGGCCTTGCTCAAGGGTCGCCTGTGGCAGGCAGCGAAATGGTCTGACCGCTTTCGTGAGCGCAGCGTCGCAAGTGCGCAGAATATGCAGCGGCGGTTCGAGCGCGAGGTACCAGCGCAATTCATCATTGACCGGCTTTCCAAACGCTGGACGCAGGTCCATGAGGCAGATACAGACACCACGCCTGTCCTGCGTCTAGTCGAAAGCCGGTTCGACGAATTGGTCCGCAAGGCGGAATTCGCTTTCTCGCCCGACGAAGCTGGGCAGGAGCGTGCGCTCGCGGACCTCAGTGACGGCCAGCGCTCTCTGTTCCATATCGCGCTTACAGCAGCGACTTTGGAGGTCGAGAAGGACGTGTTCGCGCAGCCTGCTGACGAAAGCTCGTTCGACCAGGAAAAGCTCCGGCGGACAAGTCTCACACTCCTTGCGATCGAAGAGCCCGAGAACGGCCTCGCCCCCTTTTTTCTCTCCCGCATCGTCGCGCAAGCGCGCGAGATTAGCGCGCTGTCGTCGGCGCAAGTCGCACTGTCAAGCCATTCGCCGGCGATCCTCAGCCGCATTGAACCGGGGGAGGTGCGCTATTTCCGGCTAAGACGCGATACACGGCGCGCCTTTGTACGGCGGCTAAAGCTACCGGACGACGATGAAGAAGCGAGCCAGTATATCCGTCTCGCCATCAGGGCGTATCCCGAGCTTTACTTCGCCCGCTTCGTCATTCTCGGCGAAGGCGACTCCGAGCGGGTGGTGATCCCGCGGATCGCTGACGCAATGGGTGTTCAACTCGATCCATCATTCGTACCGATTGTGCCGCTCGGCGGCAGGCATGTCAGCCATTTCTGGCGACTTCTAAATGACCTTCGCATACCCCATGCGACCCTTCTTGATCTCGATCTCGGGCGGAAGCACGGCGGGGCGGCCCTGATCGCCGACATTGTCGCCAAGCTGGGAGAGATCGACAACGACCTCAGCGAAAACTCGCTTGTCCAGAACGGCACGATCGACCCTGCTAACGTGGGCGATCTTGAGGACAGCGACCTGCTGGATGAAGGCGAGAACAACGACTGGCTCAAGGCGCTAAGGGAGGAGGGGATTTTCTTTTCGTTTCCTCTCGATATTGATTTTGCAATGCTTAGCGCTTTCCCGGCGGCCTATCAGCATCAAAACCCTGGTGGCCGCGGACCGCGCGCCGACGCTGACGCAATCCGCGACAAGAAGGCCATTACCCTCAAGACTGGTGGTCGTCCCGAGCTGTACGACGATGGTTACGATGACAAATTCAAGTGGTATCCATATCTGTTCCTGAGTCGAAGTAAGCCGGAAAGGCACTTCGTCGCGCTCGCGCGCATCGACGATGAAGACCTCGAGGAGAACGCGCCTCCGGAACTAAAAGCGACGATCGAGCATCTAAAGGTAGCGCTCGGCCTTGAGGACAATGTTGAATGAGCCTCGTGCGCCCCGAAAACTGGAGGCCGCAAGGAGTCATTGATCTCGAACCACGGGCGTGGGAGGCGCTAAGGCAAACAAGACGAAGCGTTCTCGTCACGGCGGGGGCGGGCGCCGGAAAGACGGAGTTTCTGGCGCAGAAGGCAACTTACTTACTCCAAACCGGCTTGTGCCCTGCACCGAAACGCATACTCGCCATCAGCTTCAAGCGCGACGCAGCCCGCAATCTCGCTGAACGCGTAACACTGCGCTGCCCACCAGAGCAGGCCCGGCGCTTCAACTCTTATACATTTGACGCATTCGCGAAGAGCCTTGTCGATCGCTTTGGGGCGGCGATTCCAGAACCCTACCGCCCCCCGGTTAGCTATCGCATCGTGATGCCGCGCAGGCAGGATTACGATGAGTTTCGGAATGCCCACAACTTCCACGGCCTCAATTCTCAACAGCTTGAGCGTGAAATTGCCAGAACGCGATTGCCGGTCGCCATTGCGGGCTCGGAGCTTCAGCGCGCCGTCGCGGAGTATTGGCGTGTCCAGTACAACGACCATGACCATGTCCCGCTTTCATTTTCGATGCTCAACCGGCTCGTCGAACTGCTGATCCGGGAGAACCCGTCGATCCTCAAAGCCCTGCACCTAGCATATCCCGTTGTGTTTCTAGACGAGTTTCAGGACACTACTTTTGCTCAATTCGAGCTTCTGTGTACCGCCTTCGATGGCAGCGAAACGATCTTCACAGCCGTGGGTGATGACAAGCAGCGCATCATGGTGTGGGCGGGCGCTATGCCAGACTCGTTCGCCCAATTTGAGCAGGAGTTCGGCGCGCAGCGGATTTCCCTGATCTCCAACTGGCGCTCGCATGAGGATCTTGTCCGGATTCAACACGTCATTGCGAGAAGGATCGATCCCACTGTCGAAATGCCTGTAGCCCGCGCCGATCGGCTGGTTGACGGTGACGTTGCTGCAATCTGGGAATTTGCGAGCGAAGATGAGGAAAGTGATGTTCTCTCGCAGTGGATCGAACGCGATGTTCAGACGGGCATTGTCGAGCCGCATGACGTAGCCATCCTTGTGCGTATGTACGCAGATGACGTAGAGGGCAAGCTTTCGCCGGCTTTTGAAGCGCACGGACTCAGGCTCCGAAATGTTGCCCGCAACGTGGGTGATATCGCGATCCAGGATCTCCTTGGCGAAGATTTGACACAGATACTCCTGCGCCTCTTGCGCCTTGGCGCGGCGGAGAGAAGTCCTGAGAACTGGAACGCTGCCTTGCAGGACTTGCAGTTTCTCGAAGCGGTCGATCCTGCCGACAAATCGGGACAGCAGCGCCTTCAGCAACGACTTCAGGACTTTGTACGCGAGTTCCGCCGAACATTGCGGCGTCTTGAGCCTGTGCCTGATTCTGCGATAGAGGTCGCGCGCACGGTCCTCGATTTTGTCGGACCGAAAATTGTGCGGCAGGCCTTTCCCTCCTATCAGCGCCAAGCTGACTTCGACCGAGTTTGGAACGGATTCGTTCTGCTCCTCCAGGAATGCCTTGAGCACGTAGATACTTGGTTCGATGCACTGGACGAGTTCGAGGGGTTGGGTCAGATCGCGCTCATGACGATCCATAAGAGTAAGGGTCTTGAGTTCCACACCATGATTTTTTATGGACTCGACAATCAGACCTGGTGGAGCCTCACGCCCGCTCGCATAGATGAGCTGAACTCTTTCTTCGTGGCCTTCACGCGCGCTAAGCAAAGGGCCTTCTTCACGTTGTGCATTGATCGCGGCCAACCGGTGGTCTGGATTGAAGAACTTCTTGCTCCGGCCGGAGTCCGTCGCGTTCGTTTCCCCGCCGAATAAGGAGGTCTATTCAAGCTGGCTCGGCGAACGTCTCAGTGAATCGGACAAACTTCGGAATAATGGTTAAGTTATCTTCGCGTCCAAAGAACCAACGGCCCGGCTCTCGCAAGTACCGCGACGGCGGTGGCTTGCGCCACTTCTAGCGGTGGTTCTTCGCTGACGCACCACGCTTCCGTTTCGCGGCCGCGCGCCCCTTCTGCTGTAGCTGGTGCAGGAACGGTTTCGGCGAGTCCCGCCAGCTGCTCGACGAACACTCGAAAACCGCACGTTCCCGCATGAAGGCACCCTGGAACCGCTTCTCGATTCGTTGCAGCTCTGCGTCCCTCGTAGCCGTATCGATGACACGGCGGTTCGCCATCGCCATCACGGCATCCCGTTCCCGGTCGCGCTGGTTCTCCAGAATTTGCGTGACCGCCGCCTCCTTCAGAATCCGTTCTTCTGTGTTACTCAGAGGCCGCACCCGCGGAGGGTCGCGCAGCCATCGTTGGACCGATCCCGCAACATCGCCACCACCCGCGATGGTGACGCACCTGTCGGCGTCGTCCACGACCCTCGCCAGCGCGTTGATGCCGATCGCGGCAAACGAATCGTCCTGCTTCAACGCGTCATACCCGATGAGCTCATTCTGGTCCTCAGTCACGAGGTCCGGCACCGACAGGTAGGTGACGGTGAGTGGCACCTGCTGACCGGCCTTGGGTTGCAACGTCAGATGCTCCGGATCGAGCGGGACCTCGCTCTCACGGATGCCGACGAGGTGGACCGAATCGAAAGGGAACCCGTCGCGGCCCAGCGCGTACTCCGTGAAGAGTTTCTTAAGTTTGTTGATCGCTGAGCCGCTGAAGGACGCGTCGAACACTAGGAGCTGGCGCACGTCGGGTAGGTGGTCAAGCCAATAGAGGAACTGCGCCTTGTTGAAGTTGAAGGGCGCGTGCTTGTTCCAGCTGATCCCTCCGAACAGGTGGAACTGTTGCTCCATCTGTGCATGCTGCGCGATCCACTGCTGGCCTCCCTGCGGTACGGCGGAAAGGAGATTACGCGTGATGTAATTCAGCGCCGTGATCCCGCCCAGAGCGAACGTGACCACGCGGTCCGCAGCGGGCACCAACGCCGCAAGTTGGTCAAATGCCTGACGCAGTGACACAAGTTCCGAGGCCTTGATCGTCACCAATTTGATCTTGTCCTCCAGCGAAGTTAGCAGCTTTGACGGTTTGTCGAATGAGACGTGCACCGTGTACGGATACGCACAGCGCGTCACGACGACACCGAGGCCGTGGTAGAGCATCGGTGCCTGCATGATCCCGTGCCGCGTGGTTGCCTCGATGAGCTTTCGCCGCGAGGAATCTGACTCGGGCTCCGCCAGGATTCGGATGACGCCGTTCCGGTAGTCAACTCCGATCGCCTGGCACGGGAGGCTCGCCTCGCGTAGGGCTTGCTGGACGCATGGGAGGACGTATCGATCCAGCCGCGCCTTCCAAAGCGGAGTTTTTCGCTCGTACGGGCGGACGCTCTTCTTCTTCACGGTAGCTCCTCGATACGGAACTCGTGCCAGGAGGAGTTTTACGCGCGTTTCGCCCGCCGATCCAACATGGCCGAAGTCGATCAACGAGCCACCAATTGCAGATTCGGGCATTGGACGCAGTGCTGTGTGCCGTGCGTCGTGACGTGGGCGGGGACAGCGTCGTGCGGCAGGCTGGAAGCTCTTGCCTTCGCGCGAGCGGCGGGGGACCCGTTTCGCCCCCCACGCGGGTGTAGCGAGCCTCGGTTAAGAATTCCCGCCACGCCTCTTCAAGCGACCAGCGCAACTACGCGAGTGTCTGGATGCCCGTTGGCTCTGCCGCTTTTGCCGTTTCACTGCTTCCCGCCCTACGCCGCGCGCTCAAATCGCAGCCAGAAAGCAATCCGTATTTACCCCGAAAATGAGGCTCTGTTCGTTGTCAGGTTTTTGTCGATGGTGGGCACAGCGAGCCCCGGCCAAGAACGTGCGCCATTAGAATGGCTGCTGAGCCATCCTGCACATTCCAAGCGGTCATTTCACACACGCGAATTCAACCTGACTTGGTGATCGTTCCGGCACCTACCTAGGAGCCTCCGGGTTCGGTACCCGGAGGTCACAGCCGAAAATCATCAGCCACCCAGGGCGTTTGTCACGAACATTTGTACATCGCGGCCATCGACAACGCCGTCTGTGTTCAGATCTGTTAGGAGGACATGAGCGGGGTTGGTGTCCAATTCGAGCAGGACCTCAACGAAGCATTCCAAGTCGGCTTCGTTCATCACACCGTCACCGCTGCAGTCTCCACTAATGCCTCGTGGCTCATCGATGACCATCCCGCCATCCAACGGCCCTGGCGTTACCTGCTGCGGCGTCGGCTGACTGCGATAGAAGCTAAGGCCATTGAGGTTCAGTACACTGCCGCTCCCCAGATTGAGATTCTCGCAGTACACCGCCTCGCCCTGGCCGGATGTGCCATTGGCATTGAAATCGACCAAGCTCACATGCGCTCCAGCCGTCAGGGCAATATTCGCGAACTTGAAGTTGTTCGTCCCGCCGGAGGGGCCGTCATCATCACTTGCCGCCTCCAGTCTCGCCCAGCCCACCAGCGAACCTGCCGTCAGATTCGGCGATTGACCGCCTGCCATGGACAAGATTGATCCGGTCCCCCAGGACCAATGTGCCGGACCAGGCGATGCTGTGCCGTCCGTCATGGCATTGGCAAACGAGTCCGTCAAGTTGATCGAACTGGCCACGGTCAGTACGCCGCCGTCGCAAATGTCGAGGTTGCCTGCGTTGAGTGTTGCGTTGTTGAGATGCAGCTCCGCCACGCTACCGGGCGGACTTGCCGCCGGACAAACGGTCGCAGCCCCCGTGAGGGTAACAATGGACCCTCCGGCAATGTTGACGATCCCTCCTGAGATGTTCAGATTTGACGCGGTCGCCGTCGCGGCGCCGGGCGGACTAACGCCGATGTCCAGGTGACTGACGCTGCCCGGGGGAACGTCGATATCATCGCACAAAACGGAAACGCCGGGAACGATGATGACTCGGCCGCCCTGGGCCACGATTCTGCCGCTACCGGTAATGTTGTCTGCGATTCGAAGGATACCACCGTCGGTGGCTTGCATTGTGCCGTCGTTTGATTTTGAGCCCGGTGCACTAATCGTAAGCTCATCCGTTTGATTGTTGGCGTTCAATATCGCGCCACCCAGGTTTGTGAAGGTTCCGAATACGCGGCCAGCACCCTCGATAAGATGGCCGTCCATGTTGACAATGGAGCCTTTGAAGTCGCCGAGCCGGGCAAACTTGTTTTTCATGCTGATGCGTCCTGAGCCGGTGAATGCCGCGTTGCCACTCGGGCTGAGATAACTCGCAGTCGTGGCATTCGTGGAACCGACTGAGATCACTCCTTCGTCGAAAACCGTTTGAGCAACCACGCCAGTCTGGCCAGCAGGGACAGACACAGTTGCGGCAGCACCGGAAACGACGTTACCTTCGACGGTGACGTTATCGAGTACAGCGCCACCCAAGAGCTCGACTACGGCCGAATCGCCGTTGGTACGAATGGTGCCACCCGTGATTGTGCGACCATTAATCTGGATCTTGCTCGCCTGGCCCGGCAGACCAACGGCCTCTATGACGCCACTCGTCGTGTCTTGATTAATGTCGGAAGCGTCAAGCAATAATCTCACCGCATCCTTGGCGCGGATCGTTCCATCGTTTTGGATCATTGGATTAGGCGGCTGGACAACGAGTGTTAGAACAGTCGGACCGCTGGCGGAGTTCACTTCCAATGCCGCGCCAGACTGGATGGTGAGTGCGCTGATCGTGGGCGAGATGTCCAGTGTGCAGATGCCTGTACCACTTGGGATAGTGACATAATAACTGTTCCCAGCAGGAGTACCATCCGAGGGCACTAGTCTTTGGCACCAGTTGTCAGCGCTATTCCAACCTCCGGAGAGTGTCGATACCCAACTGCTGTCTACGGGACCCGTGAGCTCGCACTCGTCCGGAACGCCATTCGTGTTGCAGTCTGGACAAGTTAAGCAAAGCAAGGGGACCTGGCACTCGTCCGGCTTCCCATCCTGATTACAATCGTGTGAGCAACAATCCGTTGGCTCGTTTGGGCCCGTGCAAGGTGGTCCAACGCATGTTCCACCTTCCTCTAAGAGAATATCAACTTCGTCCGGACGACCGTTGCTGTTGCAGTCTTCGCGGAAGAACTCATACGCCCCAATGTCGACGACCACGGGGTGGTCATCGATATCAACGGGAACGCCAGTATCCGGTTCAAACGGGTCATTAAAAAAGCGTACGTTTCCTGAGAGGTCGATAGGCGTCAGTTCCGTCGTATTCAAATCTTCGTCGAGATCAAACAAATCCTGCGGCACGGCTAAGCTGTTCCCGGCGTCGACACAGGGCGATCCGGATTGCAATCTCAGATCGTCATCTTCTGTACCCGGAATCAAGTCTGGCCCGTCGGGGTTAATAAACAACGGGTCACTCCCAATATTTCCTACGCCTCCGAGAATTCCCGTCAAACCCTCTATGCAAGTATGACTAATCTGAACGTCGTTGAGCCCACCCGATTGGTCGTTGCGGATTTGAGCCGACTCCACGGAACCAGAGCCCTGAGTATTCTGCCAAAAAATGCAGTTGCTAACAGCCAGATCGTTGTCAGTCCATACACCACCTGTAGTTGACGCACTATTCCCACTGAAAGTGCAGTTTATTAATGAAGATACTCCTTGATTTCGCATCGCTCCACCAATACCACTTCCAGTAGCCTGGTTTTTCCGAAACCGACAGTTGACCGCAATGAGGGTTGCATTCGCATCCAATTGAATTGCACCACCATCTCCTGCAACATTTCCCGATGCCCGGTTTTTCAAAAATCCACAATTCGTAAACGTCGCAGACGTTTGCCCACCCCCTTGCGGAGTAATTCGAACAGCACCACCATGACCGTGTCCCAGGCCTCCCACAAAAGCGAGATTGTCAATAAACTGACAGAAAACAAAGCTAGTTGAGCCGCCGTCTTGCGCAACAGCGCCGCCAACTGAGGCTGACGAGTTTCCGACAAATCGGCAACGAGAAACGCTTAAGCTACTTTGGCTTACTGTGAGCGCGCCACCAGAGCCATTGAATGACCCAGCAGAGTTTTGGCTAAACGTACATTCGGAGACCTCGTAAGAGCCGGGGGCTGATTCGAAGGCAATCGCCCCACCGTATCCCCGAGCCGCCTTATTAAGTGTGAACATGCAATTGCTCACGCTTCCGCTGCCCGGACCGGTAACATAAATCGCACCGCCGGCTGAACCGGTGTCACCAGGCTGACCATTGTTGTCAAAGTTCGAACCGCGGATGGTGAGATTTGCGACAGTATCTGAGTAGACCGCTCCGCCGTGCGAGCCTCCCCCTTGCGACAAGGTGTTGCCTGTGAACGAGCAATTCTCAATCGAGACAGAAAGGGCTTGTGTGTTGTAAATTGCTCCGCCATGTGAGGCGGCCTTATTTCCAGTAAACGTAGATCCTTGGACCAGGAGCGAGCTATTCATCGAACTGTGTATCGCTGCTCCGAGATTATTGGTTATCACATTTGGGCAACGAGCGCAATTGTCTTCAAAAGTACATCCGAGCACCGCGATTGACCCGGAATTAAACAGAGCCGCACCCCAGCTACCCGAGTTAAGGGCAAACCTACAATTTTCGATTAACAGGCCACTGCTAGCGTTGTTAAGCCCCGCGCCCTTGCTCCCGGAATCATTAAACGGGCCGTCTGCAAAACCCGCATTAATAATAAAGCCGTCGAGCGTTGACGGTGTAATGTTGGCTGCAACAGAGATTACATGCAGTGAGTTGTCTGTGTAATTCTGAAACGAACCACTAGGGCCGTCATTGTGTAATCGATCGCCGCTGAGGATCGTGGGATTTGTGACGATGCTCCGCTGGTCCAACATCGTCTCACTCCCACCGAATCCACCGTAAATGGAGACGCTATCAATTAGATTAAACGAAGTTGCCCGAGTTCCCGTACCCAGGACATGCGAAGATGGCGGATCGCCGAAACGCGTATACCCGCCGTCGGGCATGTACGTGCCTCGGGCGACCCAAATCTGTGTCACGCCGCTACCAGGCTGGGAACCTGCTATCGCGTCTTGAAGATGTTGATATGCCGTCCCCCACTTCAGGCCGTCGCCGCCTGGACCGGCACTCGCGTCAACGTAGCGGACGTCTGCCGCAGCGGGTGCAGCAAGAAACGACATCATCGCTAGCAACGGATATATCGTCAGGATGGGATGAGCATGAAACGGCCCGTCCATTAACCCCGAGATCCAAGTTTGCTTGTGATTGAATGACCTGATCTTGGCCATGAGTCGCCTCCAAACCCACTGGCTAGCGCTGTGTGCGGCGCGACGAGTCTGACTAAGATTGCGTTTTCGCTATTTGGGGACGCCCAATGCAGACCCGGCACATCGACTGAGCGTTCAGCGGACATTTCAACGAAGGGCAAGATCGATCATATCCTAAGCAGGACAATTTTCAAAGCGTTAGTACACTTCAATACGGCAATTAGCGGCGGGCGGGGGTCCGCCCTTCGGCACTCGATGCAACCGGTTGTGCAGTAACCCGCACAGGCAGCCACACTTGCGCTGGACCTCACCGCCCGCCCTCCAAGGTCCCCGGCCCTTTCAAAGAGATAAGGCCAGGCTCCAAACCGCCCACATGAGGGTCACGACGATTGCCAGACTCGAAGCCAACAGCAAACGTCGCAGCCGTCGGCGGTCCTGGCCGATTTCCGGCTGGAAGTCACCCGCCGAAGCCGAGCAAGTCGTTGGAGGATCCCCGGGAGGGATGGCAGAACCGCGTTCCTCGGTTGAGAGCGAGAAGAGGGGAGGCCTTTCGGCGTCGGACACGGTTCGGACAAACCCGCCCGGGGTAGGGAAAAAAGGCAATCCGTTCTTATCTTCTGGCGATTGCGCAGTCGAAGCGCGTCGCAATCGAGTATCCGCAGCTCTTGAGAGTCGAATGGCCTTCGGCTCGCCGTCCGTTTGAGCATTCTGTTCATCGTGACGGGCGGAGTCTTCCAGACATTGACGCAGACTCTCCAAGAGTTCCTCACGGTAATCTTGAATCAGTCGATCGGCGACTGGGCCGGTTCGGGGATCGTGCTTCACTCGCCGCAGAAACGTGCCGTCGTCGTCGATTAATCGTCGTACGAGACGGCGGCCGACGAAACTGAGCCTTGATGGATTCGTTCGCGTAGGTGAGTTCTTTTCGCCTAGGACAGTCACGGCAGTACCTCCCGTACTAGATCAATCAGTCCACGCCAGTTTTTCTCAACTGGCCCGGCTCAAGAGCGGGAGGGGCAGAGATTCACTAACGGAAATCTGGAAGTGATCTATTGGCGACCCGACCAGGCCAATGACAACGCCTTAGTGGCTTACAACTATGGTCTTGGAGTGAAGGGTGAGTCGGGTTCGCCGTTAGGCCGACCCGCGGATTCGCTTTCAATTCGGCGACTTGGCGGCAACCCACCATGCCCGAGCGCCCGGATAGAACAGGGCCGGGCCCATGTTGCTGAACTTGACGCCGCGAAGGCGATCGTTGAACGCCCATAGGCTCGGTTTTTGCCACAGAAAGAGGTATGGTTGATCCTCAAAGACAATCCGCTGAACACTGCGGTAGTATTCCCCCTTTTTGTCCGACTCCATGGCAGTTGCTGCCTTTTCAAGTTGGTTGTCGACGTCCTTGTTGCAATATCTCCCATAGTTCTTGGGGCCATCACACCGCCAACGATCGGCGTCGTCGGCCGGATCGCCAAATCGCTGAACCCCGGAATAGAAACCATGAAAAGTTACTGATGAGCCATCCACCTCTTCAACCCCCTTTTTGAATGCCGTACTGCAATCGCTGTAAGACTTTTCGTACAATCGAATGTCGATTCCGGCTGCCCTAGCCTGCCCTCGCAAAACGCGCGCCGCCAGACGCGGGGATATGTTGTTGGTAGGGACCAGCAAGTTAACCCTCAGTTGTGTTTCTCCGGCGATTCTTGATGAAGAATCTCTTACCTTGTTCTCATTTGCAATCGCGGTGGCAAGAAGCTCTATGGCACGGCGAGGATCGTAGCCGAGGTCGCCTCCTGAATGAGAATCCGCAATGGCCTGCCCCTGAAAAATTCCCAGGCATTGATCGTAGATGTCGCAATACAAGAATCGACGAAGCGACGGAAGATCAACCGCGTGGGCGATTGCCTTTCGAATCTTCGGCTCGGCCAAAGGGCTCGACCCACGCAGGTTCCAGTATATGAAGTCATATTCATATTTGTCGTGCCGGACTTTGGTTACGTGGTCGGCAAATGAAGCGCCGTTTACATGCCAGTAGTATTCCTCTGCCTTCATTTCACTTGTGTCGACAAGTCCTTCGGCCAGCTTCCGGGCACGGCTGCTCCTGTTTGAGTCAACGTCGAAAGTGATTCGGCGGATCATCATCGGCCGCCTGCCGTAGTACTCCTCCCAGCGAGCAAGAACTACTCGCGAGTCCCCGATACTTTCAAGTAGGTACGGACCATTGCCAATCGGCTTGCTTGGAAGACTCTTGTCCATCATTTCTATGGCCGTGCTCTTGTCGCGTGATTTCAGAGATGCCCAGATGTGTTTGGGGTATACCGGGATGCGCATGTCCTGGGTCGCGGTATTGCGAATATCTTTGTGAATGATCCGGACGCGGTACTGGCCGTCGGCCGTCACAGACTCCAAACGATTTTCAGCATCACACGGAAAGACATTCCATGAAAACTCAACATCTTCCGCCGTAAGCGGGAATCCGTCGTGCCATCGGGCGTTCTCATTTAGGTCGATCGTCCAGCGGTGCTTATCCGCTGGATCCTGGAATACATTCGTAACAAGGTTTTCGTTGTTCACCCAGTGAAGCTCTTGGTTCAATACGAACAGGTCGTCAAAAAGTAACTCTGTGACGTACCTTGATTCCAGAGACTGCTTCTGCCCTCTAACCAATGACTTCACAGGACTTGTGATTTGGCGAACAATTTCAGCGTTCTCGTCCGCTCGCTGCATCGCCTCGACAGGGCTTTCCCCGCGCAACCTTTTCTTGGAAAGGGGATCACGGCTCGGGTCATACGCTGGTGGTACCGGATCCCACACAGCAACTGCAGACCTGCCCGTCCGATTCTCGATTTGCTCAGCGGCTGAATAAAGCTTGCAGGCGTCAGAAGCCAATTGGGCCTGCTGAGTACCAGCTCCCCAGTCATTTAACATCACTAAGCTGGCTGCTGCTCGGAGTGCAGAGGCTGAGCCAACTGCCTGGCTCCCTGAGAACGAAACTAGGACCGCAGTTCCATCCCAAAACTTCACTCCTCCCGCGGCACAGTGGGCGTTTTGGAATTCTCCGATAGCTTGAGTAGTCAATAACGCTTTATCTTCAATTCGTGCTTCGAGCGCAAGCCGAGATGTAACAGCCGCTTTGACGAGATAATAATCAACCGAGTTTGCCTGCGTAGGAGCTATCTCATTGAGTTTCTTGAGCGAGCCATTGAGATCAGCTCTTTCGCGTGCAAGATTCCACGCATCCGCGAGGATTCGACGTGATTCCAAATCAGCTTTCTGCTGGTCGCTCTTGGCAGCGCGCCACAAAAAGACCGTACTGACCACTAGAAGGACCATTAAGAACGCTACACCTGTGACTATATGAGCACGATGTCGTAGCAACGACTTTTTGAGAAGATAGAAACCACTATCGCGCTTGGCTTCGATGGGCTCCCCAGCGAGATAGTGCCGAATGTCACGGGCAAGCTCGCCGGCGGATTGATACCGGCGCGCCCGTTCCTTGCTCAGACACCGCAGGACAATGGTCTCCAACTCGTTGTTGATTTGCTTTCGGATGGTGCTCGGTCGAATAGGCACAGCGGAGAGGATATTGTCGAGGACCGCCCTCATGTTGCCCACGACTTCATAAGGAAACCGCGCGGTCAACATTTGGTAAAGGATGACGCCCAACGAATAGACATCGGTCCGTATGTCGATCTTGCCGGGTATTCCCTCTGCCTGCTCCGGAGAGGCCCAGGGTGCCGAGCCGACAAACTGCCCGGTCATCGACATCACCTGGGCGTGCGAACCATCGGTCGCCTCACCCATCACGGTTTTGGCTAGCCCGAAGTCGAGAATGTGCGGGCTACCGTCCTGGTCTATTCGAATATTGCCGGGCTTCAGGTCGCGATGGATGACTCCCCGAAGATGGGCCGCGCTGACTGCTTCGCATATCTCTGCAAACAATCGCAGCGTCTCTTCGATCGAGCGGGCTCGACTTGCCATGAACACATCGAGCGACTGCCCCGAGATGTAATCCATGACATAGAAGAAGTTGCCCGCCGCAACGCCGCTGTCATGAATGCCGACGATATTGGGGTGGCTGAGCTGCCCGAGAATTTGCACCTCGCGCTCAAACCTGGCTTTGTCCCTTGGTCCGGCGAATGGCCCGTCACGGAGTACCTTGATTGCGACTTTGCGTTTCGTCGTGCGCTGAATCGCTTGGTATACGACGCCCTGACCTCCGCGGTGAATCTGTCGCACTAGGTCATAACCGGAGAATGAATCGGGAAGCTGCCCCGAGGCTGCGTCGGCATCAGGGCTCTGCATCGGCGACTGAGGAGCTCTTGTCGTATTTTCTGCTTCCAGCTTTGCTGCTTCGATTTGACGGCGGGCGTTTTCCACGATGACGCGATCCCGATCGCCCTCGCGCTTTTCTCTCTTTTCACCATTGGGGTTCATTCGGGCCTCTTGCGTGCATATTCATTCTTGCCCTTGCAACGCCCCACTTTGCGAAGTGGGACCTCGCACTTAGCCAGGGAGCGGGCTTGACCCAGTCCCCAGCATTTCACGTAAACGCTCTAATGCACGAGCACGTAGCATGTACACGGCCCCCGCCGTACGGCTCATTTGAGCCGCGACCTGGTCAATCGGTAGGTCCTCGAGATCGTAGAACATGATGACCCGCCGATATTCTTCCGGAAGCTTGGATGTTGCATCCAACAGAGCTGCCTTTGCCTCTTTGCGAGCCGCAGCCTTGCTCGGCGTCGTTGTCGTACCGCCAAGATATTCAAATAAGGCGATGTAGGAATCTTCTCCCCTACCCCTTTGTAGCTGCCGTCGCGGATTGGGGCGTTTCGCCGCCTCAAGGCCCTCGATCGCATCACGCAGATTGTTCATCGCCATAGTGCGAAGCCATCCGAGGAATGAACCGCGCCCGGTCGAGGCGAATCGGTCGATGCTCAGAAACGCTTCGAGACAGGTGACCTGGAGAATATCGTCCTCGTCCAGCTTGGATTGCCACAACCCTGAAATCTGCCCGGCGATGCTCTTTCGTAGTTGGGGAAGATGTTGTTCTAGCAAGGCAGCCATGGCGTCGGTATCGCCACCTGCGGCACGACGAGCAAGATCGACGTCGGCTTCCATGAAAGGCCCTTTGACTCCGCGCCAAGAGGCGTTCTGACGAAGAGTCAAGCTTCTAGTCTATCTGTCATTGGCCGCGTTCTCAAGGAAATAAACGCGGGTTCGTTATAGAACCCATACCTCTCGCCCCAATCATGTGGCATTCGCATGTTCGTGGTTGTTTTCTTGATTCGATTGAGTCGATTAGGTGGTATTGCAAAGTTCATGGGCGATTCTCTGCCCTCCTTCCGGAGAGCGGGCGAAAGCATAACCATGAAGTAAAGACGCTTCGGTCTCCAGGCTAAGTACTTGGCCAGTTTCGACGCACTTGGCTACTCGCCGACCAGAAGCGCATGCAGGCGCGTTTTCGGTTTGAGCGTCTTCGAGCCCTTTTTCCAACACATCAAGGTCCACTCTGAACCGCAGCCAACCTGTCTGTCTCTGTCAGCCAAGTTCTGATAGCTAAGAAAAGGCATCGGCCTTCAATTCGGCAGGAAGAGCTGGACCCCGATGCCGCACAAGTCGGCGCGGCATCGGGATCACGTATTGCCTGCATGAGTTACTCAGTGTTCGCGGCGGCGCTCCCTACCATCAAACTCCGCTCACGATCGCCCTGATGGGGTGGCACCTCATCGCCGCCGATGCTCAACTCGCCGGTCAGCAGGTTTAGTTGAATGTCCGCATCGACCGGCAGCCTGCGCAGGAACTTGGCGAACTGGGCCACCATGAGCCCGGCGGCGATGTTGGCGCAGTAGATGGTGCTCTTCGCGGTGCAGGCCCCGGTGTAAGCCTGAGCCGGATCAAAGAGGGTCGAGGCATAGTGTTGTCGTGACGACTCATCGGCCACACTGATGACCCGGCACACCTCGGCGGCCATGCGGCCGTCACAGAAGAAAGTCACGTTATCCTTCACCGCCTCCCAGATGTGCCGCCGCGTCTCAATTGAGTCAACGCAGCAGAAGATGATCTCTCCGGCCGGCATGCTCCGCCGGAAGCGCTCGGGCAGTTCTTCCATCACCAGGGCCGGGTTGATCTGGTGACAGAGGTTGCCGGTGGCGTGGACCTTATGCCGATTAAGGTCCTCCTCAAAGTAGCCCTGGCAGGCTAGGTTCACCGGCTCCACGATGTCGGGATCGATAAGCCGAAGTGTCGGAACGCCGATCGCGGCGAGTTGCAATGCCACCTGGCGGCCGATGGCCCCGACCCCGATCACCGTCGCCCGACAGGCGGCCAGGCGCTGGGGGTCGATGATGCCCCGTTGGCGCAGATCGCGGTCAGGAATAGTTGTAATCGTCGTCATCATCATCATGAAAAGTTCTCCCGGGGATCCAGCCAGCCCATCGACGAAGCAAGCAGATGGTCGAATTCGCTTGCATCGCCCGTGGGCATGTCCAGGTCCGTTGTCAGTGTGTCCAATGGTTTATCCTTGCGCTGAGATGTCCGTGCCGTCTGAGGTCGCTCGATCGGGAGGGCGAATACATTACGTTCGTATTCCTCCTCCCACAGGGCGTGATCGCTCCCCTCGAACTGCAGTCGGTAATCCACCTCCACCGGGATCTCGACCTCTCCGGCCGGCCCGACATTGAAGCGCAGTCGGGCATAGGTCTCGCCGCCCCGGGCGAGGATGAACATGATCGCCCAATCGCAGCCGCCGAAGACGCGTTCAAAAGTCTCCTCATCGACGGCACTGGGTTCGGCACTGTCGCCGGGATGGGTATGTGCCCAGATGCGCAGGATCTGTTCGGGCCGGTAGCCGGCGTCGATCTGCTCCTCGAAGTAGTCCGCCACGGCGTCATCATCGAAGGAGACGCTGACATAGGAGGCGGTCTGCCGGATGGTCTCGAAGGAATCGACGTAGAGCAGGTCATCGTCGCGGGTAATGGCGAAGCCGCCGATCTCGGTGGGCCCAGCATGACACATGAACTGCAACTTGGCCCAGGCCGCCGGCGAGAAGCGCAGGGCGGGACGGCGGCCCCTTTCATGCCGCAGCCATGTCGGTCGCAACGGGGGTTTTAGATTCGTCTTCGGTGTCGATCTCATGAGTCTCCTCCTTTTGGAGTTCGAGGCATGGAT
>WBZR01001877.1_pt2 | contig 19264 bp, 14 predicted proteins | sample 5204231 | NCBI WGS metagenome assembly WBZR01 (sample SAMN12412403, study PRJNA552823) | activated sludge metagenome | isolation source: activated sludge from anammox sidestream of wastewater treatment plant... | place: USA: Virginia | collected 2017-08 | reverse complement strand
CCGATGCGTTCGAGCTGCCACAGCGCATCGACGTCCAGACGCGGCGCGGCGGCCGGCCGGCGTTGCGGGCGAGTCGTCATGGCTGCAAGCATGTCGGAACCGAAGGCCGGACGCGGGCGCCGCGCGCGCCGTCCTCAGCTGATGCTCTCGACCTGCCGGAACTGCTGGTAGACGCGGCCGAAGCGGTTGCTCAGGAACTCGGGCAGCGCGATCTGCTCCTGCGCGACGAAGCCGCGCGCGGGCAGCCGGCCCTCGCGGAACAGGTCGACGGCCGCGCACACGCCGGCCGCGGTGGTGATCTGGATCGCCGACTGCGGCTCGACGCCGTCCTCGCGCACCGCGAAGATCTTGCGCGCGAAGGCCTCCTGCACGAAGCTGCCGCCGCGCATGCCGCTGGCCGTGACGAAGACCAGCACCACGTCCTGCATCGTGCTCGGGATGGCGCGGCGCATGATGGTCTTGAGCGTCTCCTGGTCGCTCGCGAGCTGCAGCTCCTCGAGCAGCATCTTCATGAGCGCCCGGTGGCCCGGGTAGCGCACGCTCTTGTAGTCGAGGCTGCGCACGCGCCCGGCGAGCGTCTCGCACAGCGTGCCCAGGCCGCCGCTGGTGTTGAAAGCCTCGTACTCGGTGCCGTCGAGGCTGAAGTGCTCGAGCCCCTCGAGCGGCAGCACCTCGATGCGCTGGCCGTCGCGGATCGCCTCGCAGGGGTGGCAGTACTCGTTGATCAGGCCGTCGACGCTCCAGGTGAGGTTGTATTTCAGCGAGTTGGTCGGGAACGCGGGCAGCGCGCCGACGCGCATCTTCAGCTCGTGCAGCGCGTCGAAACCCTGCGCCAGATGATGCGCGACGATGCCGATGAAGCCCGGCGCGAGGCCGCATTGCGGCATGAACACCGTGTCGGCATCGGCGGCCAGTTGCCGGATCGTGCGCGTGGCGGCCACGTCCTCGGTGAGATCGAAGTAGTGGCAGCCGTTGCGGCGTGCCTGCGTCGCCGCCAGCGTGGCGAGGTAGTACGGCAGCGCGTTCACCACCACGTCGTGAGCGCGCAGCACGCGCTCGAGCGCAGCGGCGTCGCCGGTCTCGGCCTGCAGCGACGCCAGCGGCTCGCCGCGCAGCTCGGCGAGCGCCTCGGCGCTGCGGTCGACCACGGTCACCTCGTAGTCGCCGCAGCGTCCGAGCAGGCGTGCGATCGCGCGGCCGATGTGGCCGGCGCCGAGTACGGCAAGACGCATGGGAGTCACCTCGAAAGGCAGGGAAAGGGCCGGTCAGTTTAGGGCAGCGTTGCCGGCGCGCCGGCGCGCGGCCATGGCGGTACGCGGCGCAAGCGACGGACGGCGCCGGCGCGCACCGCGCGCGGGCAAGGGCGGCCCTGCCGCTTTGCCTGATCCCCGCGGTGGGCAGGCCCGCAGCCCGGCCCGCCTCAGTGGCGATCGAACTTGACCGACAGCACGATGGAACTCTGCGTTCCCTCCACGCCGGGGATCGAGCCGATCGCGTCGAGGACGGTGTCGATCTCGGCCGTCGTCTCGGCTTCGATCAGGGCCATGCAGTCGAACACGCCGTTGATCGCGAACACCGCGCGCACCTGGTCGATGCGGTGCAGCGCCTGCACCACCGCATCGCTCTTCTTCGCGTCGATGCGCAGCAGCGTCTGCACCTTCATGCGCCCGCGCTGCGCCTCGTCGCCCAGGCGCACCGTGTAGCCGGCGATGACGCCCGTTCCCTCCAGCCGCTTGAGCCGGTCGACGACCGTCATGCGGGCGACGCCCAGCGAGCGCGCCAGTTCGGCGGTCGACCGGCGCGCATCCTCGCGCAGCAGCCCGAGCAGGCGCCGGTCCATGGCGTCGAGTTGAAACGTGCGCCGCACTTCGGCCTCGTCGTGCAGAAATCGGACCGGCAATTCTAGGGGTCGGGCAGCGCCCGGCACGCTCCTGGGCGCACCGGAAGCAGTCATTGCGACGATTCACGCCGGCATTTCGTTGTTCGATACCCGTTCTTTCGTCGTTTTGGTGTCTTTACTCTGGCAGGTCAGATGCCTAGAGTGCACGGCATGCGCCGGTGGCGATGGCCGGCGCCGACCAACCGCCCGGGGAACGCGATGAACAAGCCCGTCGACCCAGCCGTGATCCGCGAAGGCGCGATCCTCGACCAAGGCAGCATGACCGGCGCCCAGGCCCTGGTGACGATGCTGCTCGAGTACGACGTGAAGGTGATCTTCGGCGTGCCCGGCGACACCAGCCTGGCCCTGTACGAGGCCCTGTACGACGCCGACGGTCGCATCCGGCACGTGATGGCGCGCGACGAACGCTCGGCCACCTTCATGGCCGACGCCTATGCGCGCCTGGCGCACCGGCCCGGGTTCTGCGAGTGCCCCAGCGGCGCCGGCGCGCTCTATTCGGTGCCGGGGGTTGCCGAAGCCAACGCCTCTTCGATCCCGGTGGTGCTGTTCACCTCGGGCATCTCGCTGGCCGGCGAAGGCAAGGGCACGATCACCGAGATGCCGCATCACACGCTGTTCGAGCCGATCACCAAGCACTCGTCGGTGGTGAACTCGGCGGCCAAGGTGCCCGAGACGCTGCGCCGGATCCTGCGCATCGCCACCAGCGGGCGCCCGGGCGCGGTGCACCTCGTGCTGCCCACCGAGAGCATGGGCGATCGCATCGCGCTGGGCGCGGCCAGCCTGCACGCCGAGGCCGAGTGCCGTACCTACCCGGCGTACCGCACGCGCAGCAGCGCAGCCGCCGTGGAGCAGCTGGCCGCGCATCTGCGCTCGGCCGAGCGGCCGGCGATCGTGGCCGGCGGCGGCGTGAACCATTCGCAGGCCAACGCCCAGGTGCTCGATCTGGCCCAGCGCCTGGGCGCGCCGGTGGTGACGACGATCTCCGGCCAGGGCACGATGCCCGACGAGCATCCGCTCGCGCTCGGCGTGGTCGGCGACAACGGTTTCCACCCGCACGCGCACCGGGCGCTCGAAGAGGCCGACGTGCTGCTCTATGTGGGCTGCAAGATGGGGTCGGTCTCGACCATCAAGTGGACGCTGCCCTCGGCGCGCGCCGGACGCAAGATCCTGCAGATCGATCTCGACCCGACGCTGCTGGCCAACAACTTCGAGAACACGCTCAGCGTGGCCGGCGATGCGCGGCTCGTGCTCGAAGACCTGCTGCAGCAGCTGCCGCCGCAGGCCGCTCCCGCCTCGGCCTGGGTCGAGGAGCTGAACCGCGCGCGGCAGGACTTCTGGACGCAATCCGAGGCGCAGCTGAAGTCCGATGCGCTGCCGCTCAAGCCGCAGCGCGTCATCCACGAGCTGAACCGGCGCCTGCCCTCGCCTTCGGTGGTGGTCTCCGACGCCGGCACGCCCACGCCCTACATCACCCGCTTCCTGCGCCTGAGCGGCGACGGCTCGCGCGTGCTGATCCCGCGTTCGTTCGGCGGCCTCGGCTACGCCATTCCGGCCGTCGTGGGCGCCTGGTACGCGCGACCCGACGCACGCCCGGTAGGTTTGTTCGGCGACGGCTCGCTCGGCATGTCGGCCGGCGAGCTGGAAACGCTCGCGCGCCTCGACGTGCCGGCGGTGCTGATCCACTTCAACAACGGCTGCTTCGGCTGGATCAAGACCTTGCAATCGCTGCACAGCAAGGGCAAATTCCAGTCGGTGGACTTCACCCCCGGCGACATGAGCAAGGTGGCCGCGGCCTACGGGCTTGCGGCCTGGCGCGTGGAGACGCCCGCCGAGCTCGAGCGCGCGCTCGACGCGGCCTTCGCGCACGACGGGCCCTGCTTCCTCGATGTCGTGACCGAGTCGCTCGTGAGCGACATCCCCCCTGTGTATTCCTGGCTGAAGTCGGCGGGTCGTGATCCGCTGCACGGCTGATCCCTTCAACCCAGACGTTCAAGGAGACACCCTCATGAAGATCGTGGTCATCGGTGGTGGTTGGTCCGGCTGCGCGGCCGCAGTGGCTGCGGCCCGTCAGGGCGCCGACGTCACCTTGCTCGAGCGCACCGACATGATCCTGGGCACGGGCCTGGTCGGCGGCATCTTCCGCAACAACGGCCGCTTCACCGCGGCCGAGGAAGCCATCGCGCTGGGCGGCGGCGAGATGTTCCACGCCATGGACGCGTGCACGACGCACCGCGACATCGAGTTCCCCGGGCACAAGCACGCGTCGCTGTACAACATCGCCACCATCGAGCCCGCGGTCCAGCGCGTGCTCGCCGAGGCCGGCGTCGAAGTGCGCTACCAGACCCGGATCGCCGAGGTCGAGATGGACGGCAGCCGGCTCGCGGCCGTCAGGACCAAGAAGAACGAAGGCGATATGCGCTTCGAGGCCGACGCCTTCGTCGAGACCACCGGCACGGCGGGCGTCGTGAACATCTGCAACAAGTACGGCAACGGCTGCAGCATGTGCATCCTGCGCTGCCACACCTTCGGCGTGCGCGTGGGCATCGCCGGGCGCTGCGGCGTCGCCGAGATCAACGGCCACAAGCTCGAGCAGGTCGGCGCCATGAGCGGCTCGTGCAAGCTGCTCAAGGAGTCGCTGGCGCCCGAGATCGTCGAGGAGCTCAACCGCAAGGGCGTGGTGATCGTGCCGATCCCGACCTACAGCGACAAGGGCGCGAACAAGCTCGAGATCAAGGCCTGCCAGCAGTACGCGCTGCCCGAGTACCAGGAGAACATCGTCTTGCTCAACACCGGGCACGCCAAGCTGATGACGCCCTATTTCCCGCAATCCGATCTGCGCAAGGTGCCCGGCTTCGAGAACGCGCGCTTCGAAGACCCCTACTCCGGCGGCGTCGGCAACTCGATCCGCTTCGTGGCCATGGCGCCGCGCGACGACGCGCTGAAGGTCGACGGCGTGGACAACCTGTTCTGCGGCGGCGAGAAGGCCGGCCTCTTGGTCGGCCACACCGAGGCGGTGGTCACCGGCACGCTGGCCGGCCACAACGCCGTGCGCCACGTGCTCGACGAACCGGCGCTGGTGCTGCCCGACAGCCTGGCGATCGGCGATGCGATCACGCATGTGCGCGAGCAGATGCAGACCGAGAAGGGCCTGGGCCTGAAGTTCACGTTCTCCGGTTCGGTCTACTTCGAGCGCATGAAGCAGCGCGGCTCGTACACGACCGATGTCGCCGAGATCCGCCGGCGCGTGGCTGCCGCCGGCCTGACGGATGTCTTCGCCAAGCCTGTCGCCGCGCCGCGTCGCCGCGCCCGGGAGTCCGAGCGGCCCGGCATGGCGGCGGTCGTCGCCTGACCGCGCGCCGCCGGCGCGCGGCGGTCCCCGGGGCGCGCCGCGCGCTGCCCATCCTCGATGCAGCCGCGCGCCCGCAGGCGGGGCGCTGCGGCGGGCGTTGCCCGGGCCCGGGCGGCACCGACCTCGTTCAGCGGAGAACCAGGAGTTGAATCTCGAATTTGGAATGCGCTTCGCGCAGCTGTACACGCGCGCCGGCCTGCTCGAGCTCGACCGCCGCTTCCTCGACGATCTGGGCCGCACCGCGCCCGAGATGCTCGAGCGGCTGCGCCAGGCCCGCACGCAGCCCGATGCCTTGACGCCGCTGCAGGAGTCGCAGCTGATCGTCGCGCTCGGGCCCTGCGTCGAGGACTTCGTGGTCCGGCTGTTCGGCATCCAGGCTGCGGCCGCCAGGCTCGCGCAGGCACATGCCGACCTGGCGCCGCTGTATGTCGTCAAGCGCCAGTTCGTGCAGCGCGGGGCCGCCAAGAAGATCGACCCCGACGAGGCCCGCGGCTTCGACGGCGCGGCGCTGCGCGCCCGGCTCGCCGATTGGTTCGGCGGGCGCTTCGACGAGCTGACCTACGCCAGCCATGTGCAGCGCTGGCTCGACGACAAGGAGGCGCACGCGGACGAGCTCGAGACCGCCCGCCGCTATGCGGCCTGGGCCGTGCATACCGAAGCGGGGCAGCTCGCGCATCGCGGCGACGTGCTGTTTCGCCTGCCCCACGACGTGCAGCCCGAGGACCTGGTACCTGCTGCGCGCAAGGCGCAGCAAGACGGCTACACCGCCTTCACGATCCGCCCCGAGCGCCTGCGGCGCCGCGAGGGTTTTGCGCTCACCGATCCGGGCATCGACCTGCGCGGCGCGCTCGACCAGGCCAACTACTGCATCTTCTGCCATCCGCAGGGCAAGGATTCCTGTTCCAGGGGCCTGCGCGAGAAGGCGCCCAAGGACGCGCCGGCGCCGGTGGGCAAGGCGGCGTTCAAGCGCTCGGTGTTCCAGGTGACGCAGGCCGGCTGCCCGCTTTCCGAGAAGATCTCCGAGTTCCACACGCTCAAGGCCGACGGCCGCTCGATCGCGGCGCTGGCCACGATCGCCATCGACAACCCGATGGTCGCGGGCACCGGGCACCGCATCTGCAACGACTGCATGAAGGCCTGCATCTACCAGAAGCAGGAACCGGTCGACATCCCGCAGATCGAGACGCGCACGCTCAAGGACGTGCTCGAGCTGCCCTACGGCTTCGAGATCTACTCGCTGCTCACGCGCTGGAACCCGCTCGACCTGCGCCGCCCTTACCCGCGCGAGCGCAGCGGCTACCGCGTCCTGATCACCGGGCTCGGCCCGGCCGGCTACACGCTCGCACATTACCTCGTGAACGAGGGCCACACCGTGGTCGGCATCGACGGGCTCAAGATCGAACCGCTGCCCGAGTCGCTCTCGGGGGTGCGCGCCGACGGCACGCGCACGGCGTTCGAGCCGGTCCAACGCATTGCCGAGCTGTTCGAGCCGCTCGACGAGCGCATGCAAGCGGGCTTCGGCGGCGTCGCCGAGTACGGCATCACGGTGCGCTGGGACAAGAACTTCCTGAAGGTGGTGCGCCTGCTGCTCGAGCGGCGTGAGCGCTTCGCGATGTACGGCGGCGTGCGCTTCGGCAGCACGCTGGGCGTCGAGGACGCGTTCGAGCTCGGCTTCGATCACGTCGCGCTGGCGATGGGTGCCGGGCGGCCCACGCTGCTGGACATCCCCAACGGCCTGGCGCGCGGCGTGCGCACCGCATCGGACTTCCTGATGGCGCTGCAGCTCACCGGCGCGGCCAAGGCCAACTCGCTGGCCAACATGCAGCTGCGGCTGCCGGTGGTCGTGATCGGCGGCGGCCTCACCGCCATCGACACCGCGACCGAGTCGCTGGCCTATTACCCGGTGCAGGTCGAGAAGTTCCTCGAGCGCTACGAGCGCCTGTGCTCGGAGCGTTCCGAGGCGCAGGTGCGCGCCGCCTGGAGCGCCGAGGACGCGGAGATCGCCTCGGAATTCATCGCGCATGCGCGTGCGATCCGCGCCGAGCGCCGGCGCGCGGCGGCCGCCGGCGAGCCGGCGCGGGTGCTCGAGCTGCTGCAGGGCTGGGGCGGCGTGACGATGGCCTACCGCAAACGCATGATCGACAGCCCCGCCTACACGCTGAACCACGAAGAGGTGGAGAAGGCGCTGGAAGAGGGCATCACCTACGCCGAAGGCCTGAGTCCGGCGGCCGTCGAGGTCGACGCCAACGGCGCGGCGCGCGCCATCCGCATGCGCGTGCAGGCGAGGGACGCCGACGGCCGATGGTCCGACGGCCAGGAAGTGCGGCTCGACGCACGCTCGATCTTCATCGCCGCGGGCACCCAGCCCAACACCGTGCTGGCGCGCGAGGACGCCTCGCATTTCCGGCTGAACGGCCGCTACTTCGCCGCCTGCGACGAACAAGGCAACCCGGTGCGGCCCGAAGCAGGGATCGCCAAGCCCGAGCAGCCTCAGGTGCTGCTGAGCAAGACCGACGACGGGCGCTTCGTGTCGTTCTTCGGCGACCTGCACCCCTCCTACTTCGGCAACGTCGTCAAGGCGATGGGTTCGGCCAAGCAGGGCCATCCGGTCGTCTCGCGCGTGCTGGCGCAGCGGCCGCCGGCCAGCGCCGACGACGACGCAAGCTTCTTCGCGCGCCTCGATTCGGGCCTGCGCGCCACGGTGCACGCAGTGAACCGGCTGACGCCCAACATCGTCGAGATCGTGCTGCATGCGCCCTTCGCCGCGGCGCGCTTCCGGCCCGGCCAGTTCTTCCGGCTGCAGAACTACGACGCGCGCTCGCCCGTCGTGCGCGGCACGCGCATGACGATGGAGGGCCTGGCGCTCACCGGCGCCTGGGTCGACGTCGAACGCGGCCTGGTCGCCTGCATCGTGCTCGAGATGGGCGGCTCGGCCAACCTGGTCGCCGCACTCCGGCCGGGCGAGCCCGTGGTGCTGATGGGCCCGACCGGGGCGCCCACGCATATCGCCGGCGGCGAGACCGTGATGCTGGTGGGCGGCGGACTCGGCAACGCGGTGCTGTTCTCGATCGGTGCCGCCCTGCGCCGCGCCGGCTCGAAGGTGCTGTACTTCGCCGGCTACAAGAAGCAGGCCGACCGCTACAAGGTCGCCGAGATCGAGGCCGCGGCCGATCTGGTCGTGTGGTGCTGCGACGAGGCCCCCGGCTTCGTGCCCGACCGGCCCCAGGACAAGAGCTGCTGCGGCAACATCGTGCAGGCGATCGTCGCCTATGCCAGCGGTGCGCTCGGCGAGCGGCCGATCGCCACCGAGGCGGTGGACCGCATCATCGCGATCGGCTCGGATCGCATGATGGCCGCGGTCGCCGCGGCGCGCCACCGGGAACTGCAGCCTTTCCTGAAGGCCGGCCACTTCGCGATCGGCTCGATCAACTCGCCGATGCAGTGCATGATGAAGGAGATCTGTGCGCAATGCGTGCAGCCGCAGCGCGATCCGGTCACCGGCGAGACGACCTACGTGTTCTCCTGCTACAACCAGGACCAGCCGCTGGACACGGTCGACTTCGGCGGGCTGAACTCCAGGCTGCGCCAGAACGCGGTGCAGGAGAAACTCACCGCGCAGTGGATCGCCGGCTGCCTGGACGAGCTGCGCACGGCGCAGCCGGTGGCCTGAGGTCGGCATGCGCGCGAATCACGCCCGCCCGGGGCGGCGCAAAGGGCCGGCTTGATCGACGGCAGCATGGCGGCCGTGGCCGCGATCGTCGCGGCCGGCGCGGCCATCCAGGCTTCGGTCGGCGTGGGCTTCGGCATCCTGTCGGCGCCGCTGCTGGTGATCCTCGCGCCCGCTCTGGTGCCCGGTCCGATCCTGCTGCTGGGCCTGCTGCTGGCGCTGATGACGACGACTCGCGAGTTCCGCTCGATCGATTTCCGTGAGCTCGGCCTGGCGCTGGCCGGCCGCTTCACCGGCACGGTGGCCGCCGGCGCCGTCATCGCGACGCTGCCCGCAGCGCTGTTCGCTTCCGTCTTCGCGGTGATGCTGCTGGCGGCGATCGGCCTGAGTCTGACGCGTTGGCGGCTCCTGCCTTCGCCGCGCAATCTGCTGGTGGCCGGACTGCTCTCGGGCTTCATGGGAACCATCACGTCGGTCGGCGCCCCGCCGATGGCGCTGGTGTATCAGAACATGCCGGGGCCGAAAGTGCGCGCCACGCTGGGCGCCTTCCTCGCGCTCGGCGCGGCGCTGTCGCTGGTCACGCTGGCGCTGGTCGGCCGCTTCACGGCGGCACAGGCGGCGTCGGCGCTCTGGCTGTTCCCGCCGCTGGCGCTGGGCTTCCTCGCATCGAAGTACTTCATGCGCCATGTCGATCGCAGCCGCCGGGCGGTGAAGACGGCGGTGCTGTCGATCTCCAGCATCGCGGCCCTGATGCTGCTGCTCAAGCCCTGGCTCTGACGCGCCCGGCGCGCGCCGCCGCGGCGGCCCGGCGCGCCGCGGCGGCGGGCAAGGACACGAATCGCGCCGGCGGATCCAGGTCCGCGTGCCGCGGCAGATGCGCTCAGGCGGCGTCGGCCACGAGCCGTTCGTACTTGTGCTGCAACTGCGCGCGCGTCTCGGCGCGGCTGGTGTCGGCGACGATGCAGTCCACCGGACAGATCGCGACGCATTGCGACTCGTCGTAGTGCCCGACGCATTCGGTGCACCGGTCGCCGTCGATGACGAAGATGTCGTCCCCGGCGCTGATCGCGCTGTTCGGGCACTCGGGTTCGCAGGCGGCGCAGTTGATGCAATCCGCGAGGATGGTCAGGGCCATTCGATCTCCTTTCGCACTATGCGATGGTCCAGGTGTCGCCGCTGTGCAGCAGTTTCGCGAGGTCGCCTGCGCCGCGGCTGCGCCGCGCCGCGCTTGCTTGCTGCGCGTGGCGCTCGTGGTACGCCAACGCATCGACGGCACGGAAGACGCCCAGCGCGAGCGGCAGCTCGGGCCCGCCCAGCTGGGCCAGCAGGAAGGCGAGCGCGGCGTCTTCGCCGTGCTCGTCGTGCACGAGCAAGCCGGCGGCGGCGGCGGCATCGTCCGACTCGAGCGTCACGGCCTCGGCGCTCAGGCCGCGCAGCCGGATGCCGCGTCGGCGGTCCTTGCCGTAGACGAGCGGACGGCCATGCTCGAGCAGCACGCGCGCGTCGTCGCGGCCGGCCTTGTCGGTGAGCGTCTGAAAGGCGCCGTCGTTGAAGACGATGCAGTTCTGCAGCACCTCGACGAAAGCGGTGCCCTTGTGTGCCGCTGCACGCGCGAGCACCTGCTGCAGATGCGCCACGTCGGCGTCGACGGTGCGCGCGACGAAGGTCGCGCCGGCGCCCAGCGCCAGCGCAGCCGGGTTGAACGGCCGGTCGATGCTGCCCAGCGGCGTGGTCTTGGTCTTCTTGCCGGTCTCGGAGGTGGGCGAATACTGGCCCTTGGTCAGGCCGTAGATGCGGTTGTTGAGCAGGATGATCTTCAGGTCCACGTTGCGCCGCATGGCGTGGATGAAGTGGTTGCCGCCGATGGCCAGCGCGTCGCCGTCGCCCGTGACGACCCACACCGACAGCTCCGGGCGCGCCAGCTTCAGACCGCTGGCGATGGCCGGCGCGCGGCCGTGGATGCTGTGCATGCCGTACGTTTGCATGTAGTACGGAAAGCGGCTCGAGCAACCGATGCCGGAGATGAAGACGAAGTTCTCGCGCGCGATGCCGAGCGTGGGCAGGAGCTTCTGCACCTGCGCGAGCACGATGTAGTCGCCGCAGCCGGGGCACCAGCGCACGTCCTGATCGGACTCGAAATCCTTCTTCGTGAGCTGCAGCGTGCGGCCGGCCGGCGCCGTGCCGTCGATCGTGCCGAAGTCTTCCCTACGCATGCGCCTCTCCTTGGCTCAGCGCCATGATGCGGTCCAGGATCTCGGCCACCTTGAACGGCTTGCCCTGAACCTTGGACAGCGACTGCGCATCGACCAGATAGCGCTCGCGCAGCAGCCGCGAGAGCTGGCCCAGGTTGAGCTCGGGCACCAGCACCTGGTCGTAGCGCGCGAGGATCGCCCCCAGATCGGACGGCAGCGGGTTGAGGTGGCGCAGATGCAGGTGCGCGACCCGCACGCCCTGCGCCGCCGCCTGTTCGCGCGCCTGCGCGATCGCGCCATAGGTGCTGCCCCAGCCCACGAGCAGCAGCCGGCCGCGCTCGGGTCCTTCGACCCTGGACGGCGGGAGATCCTTCGCGATGCCCTGCACCTTGGCCGCGCGCACTTGCACCATGCGCTCGTGGTTGATCGGGTCGTGCGAGATGTCGCCGCTCAGGAAGTCCTTCTCGAGCCCGCCGATGCGGTGCTCCATGCCCGGCGTCCCGGGCACGACCCAGGCGCGCGCCAGGTTCGCGTCGCGCGCGTAGGGCTGGAAGCCCTCGGCGTCGCTGCGGTGCCGGATCTCGATGCGCGGCAGCGCGGCCACGTCCGGGATCAGCCAGGGTTCGGCGGCGTTGCCGATGCCGCCGTCCGACAGCAAGACGACCGGCGTCATGTACTTCACGGCGATGCGCATCGCCTCGAGCGCGCAATCGAAGCAGTCCGCCGGCGACGCCGCGGCGATGACGGCAAGCGGGCACTCGCCGTTGCGGCCGTAGACGGCCTGCAGCAGATCGGCCTGCTCGACCTTGGTCGGCAGCCCGGTGGAGGGACCGCCGCGCTGCACGTTCACCACCACCAGCGGCAGCTCGAGCATCACCGCCAGGCCCAGCGCTTCGGTCTTCAGCGCCATGCCGGGCCCCGAGGTGGTGGTCAGCGCGAGCGCGCCGCCGTAGGCCGCGCCGATGGCCGAGCAGATGCCCGCGATCTCGTCTTCGGCCTGGAACGTCGTGACGTCGAAGTGCTTGAGCGCCGACAGCTCGTGCAGGATGTCGGTGGCCGGCGTGATCGGGTACGAGCCCAGGAACAGCGGCGCGCCGGCGCGCTGGGCCGCCGCGACGAAGCCCAGCGCCGCGGCCTGGTTGCCGGTGATGCTGCGGTACACCCCGGGGCGCGGCGTCGAGGGGCGCACCTCGTAGCTCACCGCGAACATCTCGGTCGATTCGGCATAGGCGTAGCCGGCCTCGAGCGCGAGGATGTTCGCGCGGGCCAGCTCGGGCTTGCCGGCGAAGCGCTGTTCGATCTCGGCGATCTCCTTGTCGCGCGGCCGGCTGTACAGGCACAGCATCAGGCCCAGCGCGAAGTAGTTCTTGCAGCGGCCGATGTCCTTCTTCGACAGGCCCGTTTCGGCCAGCGCCCGGCTCGTGAGCCCGGAGATGTCGATCCTGTACAGGCGCCAGCCGGCCAGCGCGTCGCCGGCCAGCGGGTCGGACGCGTAGCCGGCCTTCTTCAGGTTGGCGGCGTCGAAGGCGCCGGTGTTGGCGATGATGATGCCGCCGTGCTTGACGTCGCGCAGGTTGGCCTTCAGCGCGGCCGGGTTCATCGCCACCAGCACGTCGGGCGCATCGCCCGAGGTGAACACCTGACCCGACGCGTACTGGATCTGGTAGCCCGAGACGCCGAACAGCGTGCCGGTGGGGGCACGGATCTCGGACGGGTAATCGGGGTGGGTCGAGAAGTCGTGCCCGGCCTTGGCCACGGCCATCGAGAACCCGGTGCCCGTCAGTTGCATGCCGTCGCCGGAGTCGCCCGCAAAGCGGATGACGACGCTGTCGATGGCCTCGACCGGGCGCGCCGCCCGCGGCGCCGCATCGGCTGCGCCGGGCACCGGTGTCGATTCAGCGGCTTTCATACCTCGAACTTGATGCCCTGCGCGAGCGGCAGGCTCGTGCCGTAGTTGATGGTATTGGTGGCCCGACGCATGTAGTTCTTCCAGGCGTCGGAGCCGGCCTCGCGGCCGCCGCCGGTGTCCTTCTCGCCGCCGAACGCGCCGCCGATCTCGGCGCCGCTGGTGCCGATGTTGACGTTGGCGATGCCGCAGTCCGAGCCGCAGGCCGAGACGAAGAGCTCGGCCTCGCGCAAGTCGCGCGTGAAGATGGCCGACGACAGGCCGTGCGCGACGGCGTTGTTGAGCGCGATGGCCTCGTCCAGGGTGTCGTACGGCAGCACGTACAGGATCGGCGCGAACGTCTCCTCGCACATCGGCCCGGTCTGCGCCGGCATCTCGACGATCGCGGGACGCACGTAGCAGCCGCCCTGGTCGGTTGCGACGCGCGCGCCGAAGTGCACGCGCGCGCCCAGGGCCCGGGCGGCGTCGAGCGCGGCCTGCATGCGCGCGTGGCTGCCCTCGTCGACCAGGGGCCCGACCAGCGAATCGTCGTTGAGCGGATTGCCCACCGGCACGCCTTCGTACACGGCACGCAGCTGCTCGACGAACTGCGCGCAGCCCGCGCGCTGCACGAACAGCCGCCGCAGCGTGGTGCAGCGCTGGCCGGCGGTGCCCACGGCGGCAAAGGTGACGGCGCGCAGCGCGAGCTGCGTGTCGGCACTCGGGCAGACGATGGCCGCGTTGTTGCCGCCCAGCTCGAGCAGCGCGCGCTTGAAGCGGCGCGCGCAGGCCTCGCCCACCGCACGCCCCATGGCGCTCGAGCCGGTGGCGCTGACCAGCCGTACCTCGGGGCACTCGACCAGCGCCTCGCCGAGCGCGCGCGCGCCGATCACGACCTCGCTCAGTCCCTCGGGGTCGACCCCGACCTCGCGCGCCGCGGCCAGCAGCAGGCCGTTGATGGCCAGCGCCGACAGCGGCGTCTTCTCCGAGGGCTTCCAGACGAGCGTGTCGCCGCACACCAGCGCCAGCGCCGCGTTCCACGACCAGACGGCCATCGGGAAGTTGAAGGCGCTGATGATTCCCACCACACCCAGCGGATGCCAGGTCTCGAGCAGCTTGTGCTCGGCGCGCTCGCTGGCGATGCTCAGGCCGTAGAGCTGGCGCGACTGGCCGAGCGCGAACTCGCAGATGTCGATGACCTCCTGCACCTCGCCCAGCCCCTCTTGCAGGATCTTGCCGGTCTCGATGGTGACCAGCCGGCCGAGCGTCGGCTTGTGCTGGCGCACTTTCTCGCCGAACGCGCGCACCAGGCTGCCGCGCTGCGGTGCCGGCACGCTGCGCCAGCCGCGAAAGCGGCCCTGCGCGCGTTCGACCGCGGCGCGCAGCTCGCTGTCCGTGGTGGCCGGCAAGGCGGCGATCACGTTGCCGTCGATCGGCGAGCGGACCTCGATGCCGCCCGATGCCGCGGGCAGCTCGACGCCCAGCTTGCCGAAGATTCCGGAGACCTGGGATGCGCAACTCATGAACGAGCCCTCGAAGTCCGTGAAGATGTGGATGCCGCCGCGATTCATGCCCGCGCAGGCGCGCCTTGCAGTCGGGCCTTGACCTTGCGCAGGCCGGCCAGGACGGTTTCGCCGAGGCGGTCGATCTCGGCCTCGCCCATCGCGGTGGAAAGCGCGCCCGATCCGGTTTCGATGAGCAGCACGCCGTTGTCGGCCAGGTGATCGAGCAGCAGCCTGAGCGCGCGCGCTTCGGCCTCGCTGGGGTAGACGGCGCGGTAGTCCTGCGGCGGCTGCGGCTTCATGTGGATGCGGAACAGCGAGCCGGCGCCGGCCACGCAGGCCAGGACATCGGCGACGCGGATCGCCTCGGCGATGCGGTCGCGCGCCAGATCGCCGAGCGCATTCAGGCGCTGCACCGCGGGCCGGTCGAACAGCTTCATCGCCGCCAGGCCGGCCACCATCGTCACCGGGTTGGCCGAGTAGGTGCCCGACAGCGGAAAGCGCAGCGGCGCGCGCGACGGGTCCATCACCTCCATCACCTCGGCGCGCCCGGCCAGCGCGCCCACCGGGAAGCCGCCGCCGATCATCTTGCCCATCGCCGTCAGGTCCGGCGTGACATCGTAGCCCTCCTGCGCGCCGCCGTAGCCGCAGCGCAGGGTGATGACCTCGTCGCAGACGAACAGGGCGCCATTGCGGCGCGTCCAGGCATGCAGGGCGCGCACGAAGGACGCCGAGGCCGGCACCATGCCGACGCGATGCGGCATCAGGTCGAGCAGCACGCAGGCCAGTTCCTGCGCGTGCTGCTCGAGGATCGCGAGCGCGCGCTCGGTGTCGTTGAACGGGATGACGACGACTTCGGCCAGTGCCGAGGCCGGGGTGCCCTGCGCCACCGCGACACGCGCCGGCTGCGCGGCATCGCCCCAGTTCGCCGGGCTGGCCGTCTGGCTCACTTCGGCGTAGTCGTACAGGCCGTGGTAGGCGCCCTCGACCTTGGCGATCTTGGGGCGGCCGGTGTAGGCGCGTGCCGCCTTGAGCGCGCTCATCACGGCCTCGGTGCCGGAATTGACGAAGCGGATCTTGGCGAACGACGACGAACGGGAACACATGTGCTCGGCGTACTCGACCTCGGCCTCGGTCGCGAGCGAGAACGCCGTGCCCTTGCCGAGCTGGGCCCTGACGGCGTCCATGATGACCGGATGCGCATGACCGTGGATCTGTGAGGTCATGTTGTTCGAGAAGTCGATGCGCCGCACGCCTTCGATGTCGGTGACCCAGCAGCCTTCGCCATGCGCCGCGTACAGCGGATGCGGGGGGCGCAGCACCGCATTGCGGCTGACGCCGCCGGGCAGGACGGCGCAGGCGCGCGCGTACAGCGCGGCACCGGCACCGGGCGGACGCGCCCCTTCGGCCGCGGATGCATCCATGCACACCTCCATGAGTCAGGGTCGGCGCGCGCGCGGCGCGATCAGCGGCGCGGCGGTTCGCTGCTGCAGCTCTTCGAAACATACGCCCGGGGCCAGTTCGCGCACGGCCAGGCCGGCGGGAGTGACGTCGATCACCGCCAGCTCGGTGTAGATGCGGTCGACCACCGCGCGTCCGGTGAGCGGGTAGCTGCACTCGGCGACGATCTTGGGCTCGCCTTCGCGCGTCGTGTGCTGCGTGACGACGAAAATCGTCCGGACGCCGGCCACCAGGTCCATCGCGCCGCCCACGGCGGGGCTGGGGTCGTCGGCCCCGGTCGACCAGTTGGCGAGGTCGCCGCGGGCCGACACCTGCATCGCGCCGAGCACGCAGATGTCGATGTGGCCGCCGCGGATCATCGTGAAGCTGTCGCCGTGGTGGAAGTAGGCGGCGCCGGCGATCGCGCTCACCGGCTTCTTGCCGGCATTGATCAGCTCGGGATCCTCGGCGCCCGCCGCCGGCGCCGGCCCCATGCCGAGCAGTCCGTTCTCGGTGTGGTAGATGACCTCGCGGTCGGCGGGGACGAACTGCGCCACCCGCTCGGGTATCCCGACGCCCAGGTTGACATAGCTGCCGTCGGGGATGTCCTCGGCCACGCGGCGGGCCATCTCGTCGCGGCTCCAGCCCGGGGCCTGCGGCGCGTGTTGCGGCCTGCTCATGGGTAGTGCCGTCCTTCCTTCACGAGCCGCGACTCCTGCGCCGGGTCGGCGACCGCCACCACCCGGTCGACGAAGATCCCCGGCGTCACGACCGCCTCGGGATCGATCGCTCCGGGCTCGACGACACGCCGGACCTGCACGATCGCCGTGCGCGCCGCCGTGCACATGATCGGGCCGAAGTTGCGCGCGGTCTTGTTGTAGACGAGGTTGCCGTAGCGGTCGGCGCATTCGGCGCGCACGAGCGCGAAGTCGGCGCTCAGGCCCGTCTCCAGCACCGCTTCGGTGGCGCCGAAGCGGCGCGACTCCTTGCCGCGCGCCAGCGGCGTGCCCACCGCAGTCGCCGTGTAGAAGGCCGGGATGCCGGCACCGCCCGCGCGGATGCGCTCGGCCAGCGTGCCCTGGGGCACGAGCTCGAGCTCGATCTTCCCCTCGCGGTACAGCCTCGGAAACACCGTCGAGCCGGCCGTGCGCGGGAACGAGCACACGATCCGGGCCACCTGTCCGTTTTCGATCAGCGCGGCCAGGCCGACATGGCCGCTGCCGGTGTTGTTGCTGATCACGGTGAGCCCGCGCACGCCGCGATCGATCAGCGCGTGGATCAGCTCGATCGGGCTGCCGGCCTCGCCGAAGCCGCCGATCAGCACGCTGGCGCCGTCGCCGATGTCGGCCACCGCCGCCGCGGGCGAGGCGACGCGCTTGTCGATCATCGCGCCGCGGCGAGCGAATCGCGCAGCGCCGCCTCGATCTGCTGCAGCTCCTCGCGATAGAAGAACTCGCCGCCGCCCAGCGGCTCGAGCTTGTCGACGGTGTTCTGGCGCGCGTCGTAGCGGGCGAGGAAGACCTTGTCGAGCCACTCCATGTTGCGCCCCTCGGTGAACTTGAGCGCGAACAGCCGCTCGCCGTCGACCTCGGCCGTGCCCAGGATCGAGATCTTGCCGGCCGAGGAGGTCATCGAGATGTGGCGCGAGGGCCGGTTGATCGACGACAGCGAGCGGTACACCTTGTTGAACACCGTCTCGACGTCGGCCAGCGGCGCGGCGAAGTAATGGTGCTCGCCGGTGGGACGCGCGCAGTACATCGAGTGAAAGCCGATCTTCAGGTTCGCGAAGACCAGGGCCAGGTCGATCCAGTTCTGCGCCGAGCGCTCGACATCCACCCGGCCGGCGGCGTCGGCAAACAGGCTGATGTGCTTCATGATCGGGCTCTGGCTGCGCACCACGACGCCATGCGCCTGCAGCCGGCGGATGGCGGCAAGGGTGCCGATGTTCAGCAGCTCCTTGGGCGTCGAGAAATGCGCCATCCAGCTCACCTGCAGGCCGTGGTCGGCGCAGCGGTCGAACAGGGCCAGCATCCGGCCGTACCTGGCCTCGAGGATCATCTCGGGCTGGTAAGTCAGCGCCCGGCTGGCCAGGCGCACCGTGCGCACGTGCCTGAGCGCCGGATCCTCGAGAAGCGGCCGCAGGTACTCCTCGAGCCGCGTCACCGGCATGTAGCCGCCGTCGCCGCCGGTGATCAGCAAGTCGGTGACTTCCGGGTGCAAGCGCAGGTAGTCGTGGATCTGCCGGATGTCCTCCTGGATGAACATGTCCTCGCCGCCGCGCACCTGGGCGTGGCGGAAGCAGTAGGTGCAGAACGAGAAGCAGGTCTGCGTCGTCTTGTCGAACACCAGCTGGCACTGCGGGTACTTGTGCTGGCTGCCCTCGAGGATCTCGAGGCCGCCCTCGGCGTTGCGGAACCAGGGCTTGTTGAGGTGCTGGTTGCCGTCGTGCGGATTCGTGCGGTGCAGATAGCCCTCGACCACCTGCGCGCGCGCCTCGTCGGTGGCCGCGGCCCGGTAGGCGGCGAGCACTTCGTCGTCGCCGATCATCCCGGGCTGCGGAAACACGAGCTGGTAGATCGAATCGCTCTCGTAGTCGTCCCAGTCGATGGCGTTGAGCGTGTGCCGCGTCGCCAGGAAGCGGTAGACCTCGACGAAGAACTCGCGCGCGGCGATCGAACCGATGTCGATGCCGTTGCGCTCGAGCGTCTGCACCACGGCCCGAAAGCCCTTGAGCCCGGTGTACTGGTCGCGCCCCTGGAACAGGAAGCGGCGCTGGTGCAGCAGGCGCGAGTGCTGCGGGTACAGCGCGTGCAGCCGCTCGAGCAGCGGCAGCGGCAGCAGCCGCTCGGCTTCGATGAGGGCGCGCGTGTCGGGCGCGTACCCGTGCAGCGCGAGCATGCGCTCGAGGTCGGCCTTCGTGATCGTCGGCCGGGCGGCGCGGGCCACGACCGCCTCGCCGGGCCCGGCGGCGCGCGCTTCGCGGCCAACCAGCGTGTCGTCGAGCACCTGCGAATTCATGGGCCACCATCCTCTCGATTCATGCCGGCGCGAATCGTAGGTAAAGCCGATGCGCGGCACAAACGATGGATATTCCGGTTGTCCGCACCGTTGCTCATGCATGCGCGACGGCCGCGTCGACGCCCGCCGGCGCGCTGCGGCCGGTGCCCGCAACCGGCCGCGGCGGCGCGCAGGCGGCGCCGAAAACGAACAGGCCGCTTCGCGCACCGGCGAAGCGGCCTGGTCCGGCGAAGCCGACGCGGGGCGCGCCGCGCCGCAGCGGCCGGGGGCGCTCAGTTCATCTTGATCTTGGCCGCGCCGATGACGTCGGC
>WBZR01002405.1_pt1 | contig 19289 bp, 14 predicted proteins | sample 5204231 | NCBI WGS metagenome assembly WBZR01 (sample SAMN12412403, study PRJNA552823) | activated sludge metagenome | isolation source: activated sludge from anammox sidestream of wastewater treatment plant... | place: USA: Virginia | collected 2017-08 | reverse complement strand
AGTTCAAACGCAGCCTTTAGCGCGCCCATCGACTCGGGACTTCCAATCGCCTCCAGCGCCAGGGCCGCCAGCGCGCGTACCCGGATGATCTGCTGTTCGGGCGGATCGTTGCGGCGTCCGGTGTCCGGCGAGTTGAACGAAAGATAAGCCAGCGCAAGGTCCAGTCCGTCATCGTAGCCGAGCCTGCCCAGTCCGCGTGCCGCCTGAAGTTTGATCTCAGGATGATCCGCGACTTCGAGGCGATAGCGAAAGAGCTCCTCCGCCTCATGCGTCTGGGCGTTTGCCAGGAGCATCAGCGCCAGGGCCGACTGATCCGGCACCGCGCTGTGCCCGAAGAATCGCAGCCGCTCGATGCCGTGCGTGTCTCCAAGCATCGCAAGGGCCTCGAGGATCTGCATCTTCACCGCGTCCTTGCGCTCGCGGCGCAGCGCGGTGCGGAGCAGCCGCGTAGACTGCGGCTCCGCCAGGCGGCCGATGGCCAGCGCCGCATTGGCCCGAACCCTGGCATCAGGATGATTGAGAAGAAAGTCTGACAGTTCGCCCGTCCGACGCTTGTCGCCAAGCCGATGCAGGGCAAAGAGCGCCGCGATCCGAACACTGACATCCGAGTCCTCGGCTCTCGTGCGAATGATCTCCATCGCCCGGCCGTCGCGAATCGTGCCCAGCGCCATCAGCGCGGCAAAGCTGACGCCGGCATAGGCATTATCAGCGCTCTTGATGAGTACCGCTTCGCCCTCAGCCGGCGCGACCTCCTGAAAGGCCTCGATGGCCTGCATGCGCAGTACGGGATCGTCAGACTCGGCGGCATCCGCCAGAAAACGAATGGCGTTTTGCCTGAGTGCGGGATATTCGCTGACGGGCAGGTTCGATCTGAGCGGCTTGGCGCATCCCGCGCCGGCCAGCGCGATCGGGAATACGAAGAGCCAACCGATGTGCGGATAACGCTTGCGGTCAAACGGGCTACACAACACGAGATTTTGCCTCCCTGCTTCCGGGTCGCCTCCCTGCTCTCCACATCCGACGCAGCAGCCAATCGAGGATCATCATACCGGCAAGGACGAGCGCCGCCTGGGGAAACCAATCGCCCCATCGCGTGTACAGCGTCACGCGGCTGTCGCACTTGAGGTCCGACACGGCGAAACCCGGCGCCGTCCACGGTTTGCTGCGCCAGCGCTGAACCGTCTCCATGTCTTCGGATATCTGATCCCTGAGCTCAGCGGCCGCGGCCCGGCGACTCGACACGGAGGCCGCCGCCAATGCCCGTGACAGATATTCAAGGCGCTCGACCAGGAAGGAGAATTCGCTTCCGACTCGCCCAAGCGCCGGTCGAAGATCGGTTCCTATCGTGCGACCGAATGCCTCCCGCGCCAAGAGGTAGTCGCTCTGATTCTCCGCCGTGTTCGAAAGCGATCTCGCCAGTCCGTCCAGTCTCCGCAACACATCATCCACCTTCGCGAGCAATTTCCGCTTCTCCTCGGAAATGGTCGTTCGGGCATGAATTTTTCCGTTGGGATGAATTATGGCGCTGGCCCCGGTGTTCACGCTTCGGGCAATGGCAATACGATTCTCAACCGCCCGAAAGACCGCGCCGGCCAGGTGTTGCTCCAGCTCGGAGGTGTGCAGAAACCAGCCGTCATTACTGATCGTGACAAGCATGTCGATGTTCTTGCGATCCGGCTCGCCCGGAACGACCGTGAAGTTGCGGGCGATATACGGAATGATCTCTTCATAGCAGATCGGCACGCCGGCCCGAAATGACCTTTGCCCGCTGGACGCCGCGGGGAATTCAAACGCATGGTAAGCCTCACCGGGCGTCAGCGAATACTCGATGCCCAGTCTGCCCCATGGCGTAATGCCATTAAGCCAGTCGTAGGCCCAGCGGTAAGTGAATCGAAAGGGAACATATTCGCCAAACAGAACGAGATGAATCTTGTCGTATCGCGCCGCCGGCTCCTTCGCATCCGGCATCAGCAGGAATGCCGAGTTATACACGTCCACCCGCGGCGGCACGGCCGACGGCTTCCATTCCATCGACGACGACCCCAGAATCAGCGGGATACCCGTCTCATCGCAAAGCGACTGAAACGAGTCCCGCACACGCTTGCTCCAACCCTGCATCGAGAGCAGATACCCCTTCGGAAACATCGGCGGATATCGCCGCCTTTGCATCTCGTCCAGTTCCGCTGCCGGCGCTTCCAGGAATTCCTTGTTCACAAACCCCTGCATCGCCGTCTCAGGCAGGACGATCAGGTCGGGCTTCTTGGCCGCGGCCTGACGTGCGAGGTCGAGGTATCCGTTCATGATCGAGTCGATCGGCGTGCGATCGGAATGATCGGCGTCGACATACATCGGAAAGTCGTGCTGTACCACGGCAACCCGCGGACCAGGCTCGAAGTACTTGCGGGAGGACTGCGCCGCGCCGTAAATGAGCGCCCCCAGCACAACCGCCAGCGTCGCCAGACTGCCGATCGGCAGACGCGTTGCCTGGTCAGATCGCCAAATCAAAATCGGCTGAATCAACAGATCGGTGAGCCATCCGTTGACCATGACAATGATGAATGTCACGCCGAGGGCGCCGACCAGATCGCTGATCTGAATGAGCGTTATCTGCAGGTACTGACTATGCGCCAACAGCAGCCACGGAAACGAGAGCGGTGGAATCGTCCGAATGTACTCCACCGCGACCCATACCAAGGGCGCCGTCAGCGCGACGGAGACGCCGTGCCGCTGATACATATGACGAATCGGCCATGCCGCCAACGGGAAAAAGAGCGAGTAGTAACCACATAGCGCCAGATACCCCGGCAGCGTGACCGGGATCATCCAGTGGATGTTCATGGCGAAGTAACCGAGGCCGAACAGCCAGCTCGTGAAATAGACCAGCGCCGACCTTCTCGCCGTGCACACGCACACCAGCCACGGAACCAGACATGCGTAGGCCAGCCACCACCAGCCGACATCCGGAAAGATCAGCCACGTCGCACCCAGGCTCATCCCGGTCAGAATAAAAACCGCCTTGACGCTTCCGATCTTCGCCTGTGCGCCAACAAGTCGCGCCGGAGCGCGGAATCGCTCACCCGAAGCAATCTTCACGGGCGACGGTGACGATGCAGTCCGCCTGGACGCCTTCTCGCGCGATTCCGGTCCGGCGGACGATGCATTCGTTGAAGGATTCGGTTTCATCAAGCCGGAAGTCTATCAGAGTCCGAACCGGCGTATATGGTTCCTGAAGCAAATCGGGTCTCACTTGCAAAATATCGAGACGCCGCCGTGGGACCCCGTTTCGCGGCCGGCAACATCGGCGATGGGCAGCCGAACGACCCCCCGTACAAGCTCGCTTGGCGGCGGTCCACCGATTGAGATATGGTATCAACTCGCGACGTTCAAGCGGCCCTTGGACCGATTCGCTGCGCTGCGGGAGCCCCATGATGATTCAGGCCACGCCCGAATGGAAAACTGCCGTCATTACCCTTGTGACCCTATTGGGTCTCACGGCTTGCTCGCAGGCCGGCCAGGACACACCACAACAGACACCGATTGAAGTCGCGGAGACATTCGCCGCCCGACTTTCGAGTGGTGACGCGGATAGCGCATACAAACTTCTCGATAAGAATCTCGCCGCTTCACTGCCCCCGGACAAGCTTCGCGCGGCATGGGGTGATGTGGTCATCCAATCGGGCGGGTTCGAAGCCTTCGGCACCTCCCGATATTCCAAACAGGCCGGGTACGACGTCGTCGTCATTCCGTCGAAGTTCGCGAAGCGCATGATGAACCTCACCCTGACCTTGAATGCCGATCGAACCATCGCCGGCTTTAAGATCGAACCCGCCGCGACAAATGACGGCGGATACGAGCCGCCCGAATACGACCACCCCGATAGATACGAGGTCGCGTCCGTGGAGTTTGGAGATGAGATGTGGCTGGTCCGTGGCGTACTGACTCTGCCGCGCGTCGAAGGCCGAGTGCCCGCCGTCATCCTCGTCCACGGCTCAGGCCCGCATGATGAAGACATGACCCTCGGCCCCAACAAGCCGCTGCGCGACATTGCCGCCGGCCTCTCATCCCAGGGGATTGCGGTCCTCCGCTATCCCAAGCGCACTTACACCTACCGTCTCCGTCTCGCTGCGGAAGGCACCGTCAGCGTGCGCGAAGAAGTGATCGACGACGCGCTGGAGGCCATCCAGTACCTCCATACTCGAAAGGAGATCGATCCCCAGCGCATCTATCTGCTCGGCCATAGCCTCGGCGCAGCGCTTGCCCCGCAGATCGCCGCCGAATCCGGCACCCTGGCGGGAATCATCCTTCTCGCCGCGACGCCGCGCGACCTCACGGACGTCCTGCTCGATCAGCTCAAGTACATCGCCGAATTGCCGTCGCCGAGACAGGAGCAGAATCGCCGCAACTACGAGGAAACGCGGAAGACGCTCGAAGACGTTCGCGCCAGAAAGCTCGACGAGGGCACAATGGTGCTCAACGTGCCGATCAGCTATTGGAAGGAACTGTCGGCCGCCGTTCAGGAGGCTTTCAGGCACGCCAAGCGACTCAAGTGCCGCATGCTCTTCATGAACGGCGGCCGTGATTACCAGGTTACCGCCAGAGACTTCGACCTCTACAAGGATGCGCTCAAGGAGAATCCAAACGCCTCATTCAAATGGTATCCGGAGCTGAATCACTTGTTCTTCCCCGGCAAGGGTAAGCCAACGCCGCAGGAATATGGCGAGCCCGGTCATGTCGATAAAAAAGTATTGAACGAGATTGCTCAATGGATTCGCCGATGAGGCTCGGCTACCCCAAGGCGATTAGCGGAATGACCTTGAACTGCTCGACGTCGATCAATCCCTGATTTGTCAGTTTCAGTTTCCCAATCACCGACAAACTCAGAAACGACAGGGCCATGAACGGCTGCTCCAGGCGACAGCCCAATTCGCGCACCGCCTCGCCGATCCGGTGCAGCCTGCCCGACACCACTTCGGCGGGCTCGTCGCTGACCAGCCCGGCAATGGGAAGCGGCACCTCTGCAAGAACCCTTCCCTCATGCGTGGCCACGAGGCCGCCTCCCAATTCAATCAGCCGCGTCACGGCGAGAGACATGTCAGCATCCGACATGCCGACCACGATGATATTGTGAGCATCGTGAGCCACTGACGACGCGATCGCCCCCGCGCGCAGGCCGAATCCCTTGACGAATGCACGCCCGATTTCCCCGCTGGCACGGTGCCGCTCGATCACCACCATTTTCGCGAGGTCGCGCGTGGCGTCTGCGACGATTTGGCCCTTCTCAACCTTGCCCGGCTCGATGGTTCTCTCAGTGTCGATCCGGTTCTCCAGAACCTGGATGACATGAATCTGCGGCGGATTCGACTCGGTCGCGCCCACCGGACAGGGAATTGCGAACGCTTCGGGCGTCAACGCATGAACACGAATCGTGTCCCTGCCCACGTCCTCCGCGAGCGACGCCGCCTCCGCAACAAGGCTCCGACCGTCCTCCGCCACGAGTCGGCCGCGATGGTAGGTCTGCAAAACACGTAACGATTTCAAGTCTTCGACGATCGCCAAATCGGCGTAGTAGCCGGGAAGCACGGCTCCCATCTGGCGCAGGTTGAAGTAGCGCGCCGCGTTGTACGTCCCGAGACGAACCGCCGAGATCGGATCGAGTCCCAGCCCAATCGCCTTGCGAATCATGTGGTCGATTTGCCCTTCGTCGAGCAACTGGCGGACATCCTTATCGTCCGTGCAGAACATGAAGCGATCGGCGGTCTCCGGCGTTACCGATGAAAGGAGCGATTCGAGATTGCGCGTCTGCGAACCTTCTCGAATCATGACGTGCAATCCGCTGCGGAGCTTGGCCCGTGCCTCTTCGGCGGTGATGCATTCGTGGTCGCTCATGATGCCCGACACCGCGTAAGCCGTCAGCTCGCGGCCATTCACCGACGGTGCATGACCGTCGATAATTCCCGTCTCGATCATTGAGATTTTGCGCAGTACGTCCGCCTGTGCCGCGATGACCCCCGGGTAATTCATCATCTCCGCCAAACCAAGCACGCGCGGATGATTCACCAGTTGACGAAGATCATCGGCCGTAAGATTCGCGCCCGCCGTCTCCAGATAACTTGCCGGCACGCACGAACTCAGCGTCACGAACACTTCGATCGGAACGCGGCCCGCCCACGAAAGCACCGTTTCAATCCCTCGAATACCCATGACGTTTGCGAACTCGTGAGGATCGGCTACGACCGCCGTCGTGCCGTGAGCCGAGACGATGCCGGCAAACTGCGGAACGAAAAGCAGCGAGGACTCGATATGCACGTGGGCGTCGATCAGCCCCGGACAGACGAATCTGCCCTTCAGATCGATGACTCTTTCCGCGTCGTAATCGCCGATTCCGACGATCCGGTCGCCCGCGATGGCCAGCGACCCACGCTCGATTTCGTGTGAAATCACGTTGACGATGGAGGCGTTCGTAAAGACCAGATCGGCGGGGGCTCGCCCCGCAGCGACGTCAATCAGATGGGCAAGCCGATTATCGGACAAGTCGACAACTCCAAGTGCTATCACAGTTTATAACGCCTGGAGGTCCGTTTTGCCAACGCCGAAGCCCGCCACTAACATCTCCTTCTCTGGTGGGTTGCCGGGCCGGATAAACTTGGTATGATTTGGGGTTCTCCGCAGCTTTTGCTGGGAGCGGCCGTTCGCGTCGCAGGACGTGGCTGTGCAACGGGTTATGTCAGAATCGGAATTATCGAGGCGCATATGGCGGTAACGTTGAGGTTGGTGAGAGTCGGTCGTCGCAATCGGGCATTTTTTCGTCTCCGAGTGTCGGATTCCCGCCATGCCTGCAGCGGCAGGTTCATTGAGGAGTTGGGCTTCGTCGATCCCATTGAGCCCGATGCTGCAAAGCAGGTCGTCCTGAAGAAGGATCGAATCGAGCACTGGCTCAGCAAGGGTGCAACAACTTCGCCGACCGTGCGGGCGCTCTTCAAGAAGAACGGAGTCGAGACACCGGCCAAGGCTTAAGTCCCCGTGCTGGTATTGGATCCGCCGCAGCTTCTGGATTTGGAAGTGTAGCCATGCGGATCGATGTTCTGACGCTTTTTCCAGAGGCTTGCAGGCCTTTTTTTTCCGCCAGTGTCCTGGGTCGGGCGTGTGAAGCAGGATTAGTGACAATCGAGTGTCACAACATTCGAGATTACACCAGCGACCCGCATAAGAAAGTGGACGACAGGCCCTTTGGCGGCGGGCCCGGCATGGTGATGATGTGTCAGCCGGTCCTCGACGCGATCGAGGCCGTGACCAAGTTGTCGCCCGAGCCGCCCCAGGTTGTCCTCCTGACGCCGCAAGGCAAGCGGCTCGATCAGAAGTTTGCCAGAGAGTTATCCGGCGCAGGTCGATTGATCCTTGTCGCCGGTCATTACGAAGGGTTTGACGAGAGAATCAGGCTGCTGCTCTCCCCTTTGGAGATTTCCATCGGGGATTACGTCCTGTCCGGCGGCGAAGCAGCAGCCATGGTGGTGGTGGATGCAGTCGTCCGGCTTGTTCCGGGCGCCCTGGGTCACGATCAGTCGGCTGTGGAAGAGTCGTTTTCCGTGCCTCATCCCGATGAGCGCGAAAACGGTCCCGAAGCCGGTGGTCCGAGCCTGCTCGAGTATCCGCACTACACCCGGCCGCGGGAGTATCGCGGCCTGACGGTCCCGGACGTGCTGGTCAGTGGTGACCACGAAAAAGTAAGAGCATGGCGGCTCGCCGAGGCGTTAAGGCGGACCGCCCAGCGCCGGCCGGACTTACTGAATGGTTCCGGCGGCAGGCAACCGAGAGACTAATCGCCGAATTGGATTACGGCAGGAGACTTACGATGCGTCACAAATTAATCGAAGCCGTTGAGCAGGGTTCTTTGAAGAAGGACCCGCCCCAGTTCGAAATCGGCGACACAGTTTCCGTCGGCGTGCGCATCGTTGAAGGCACCAAGGAGCGCACCCAGCCCTTCATCGGCGTCGTCATCGCCCGGCAGGGTCGGGGTATGAATGAGACCTTCACCGTTCGGCGCATCGTGAATAACGAAGGCGTCGAGCGCATCTTCCCGCTCCAGTCGCCGCGCATCGTGGGAGTTGAAGTGACTCGCCATGGCAAGACCCGCCGCGGCAAGCTCTACTACCTGCGCAATCGAGTCGGCAAGGCCCGCAAGCTCCGCGAGCGCGTCTCCGCCGGCCACGGCAGCGACACGGCAGCCGCAGGCGCCGCCGCCGGACCGGCCCCAAAGTCTTCGACCCGCGAAACCGAAGTGGCCGTCACCGTTTGACGCAGTAGTCCCACGGCTCCTATTCAGACCATGTCCAACTCGAAAAAGAGTCTGGGCGCCGCCGGTGAAAAAGCCGCAGAGAAATTCCTCCGCGCCGCCGGCTTCCGAGTACTTTCCAGAAACTACACCTGCCCCGCCGGCGAGCTCGACCTTATCTGCCTCGACGGATCGACCATCGTCTTTGTCGAGGTGAAGACGCGCGCCAGCGACGACCTCGCCGACCCCGAAACAAACATCACGCCCGCCAAGATGCGAAAGCTCACGCAGGTTGCCCGCGCCTGGCTGACCGCGCATCGCAATCCTGATTGTTCTTACCGATTCGACGCCGTCAGCGTCGTGCTCGGCTCCGATCGGGAACCCGCCTGTCGGCATATCGTCGAGGCCTTCATTCCCTCGCGATAGCGTGCTTCCCTGTGGATGAGCAATACCTCGCCTTACTGCGAGTTCTTTTCGATGTTGAATTTCTTAACCCGGTAGCGGAGGTTGTCGCGGCTAATGCCCAGACTGCGCGCCGCCTTCGACTGGTTCCAGCCGTTCTCGCGCAGGGCCTTGACGATCAGCGCCTTCTCATATCCCCAAAGCGACGACTCGCCCTTGGGCGTCTCAGCCATCGGCTCATCACCGATGATCTCTCTCGGCAGGTGCGCCGGCACAAGCGTCGCCCCGTCCGCCAGCAGCACCGAGCGCTCGATGACGTTTTGAAGTTCCCGAATGTTGCCCGGCCAACGGTAACTCGCCAAGAGGGCCATCGCCTCGTCGCTCACCGTCGGCTTCATGCAGCCCAGATGAACGCACGACACCTGAATGAAGTGATCCACCAACAGCGGAATATCCTCGCGTCGGGCACGCAGCGGCGGCAGATTGATCGGAAACACATTGAGCCGATAGTAAAGGTCCTCACGAAAAGTGCCGGCCTCCATCGCCTCACGAAGATTGCGATTCGTCGCGGCGATAATCCGCACGTCCGTACTGATTGTCTTGGTGCCGCCGACACGGACGAACTCCCGCTCCTGAAGCACGCGGAGCAGCTTCACCTGCGTGCTCATGGAAATGTCGCCGATCTCATCGAGAAAGAGCGATCCGCCGTCCGCCAACTCAAATCGGCCCATCTTTTCTGCGTGCGCCCCAGTAAAAGCCCCCTTCTCGTGTCCGAACAGTTCGCTCTCGAGGAGCGTCTCCGGAAGGGCGGCGCAGTTGATCGCGATGAACGGCCGTTCCGACCTGGGACTCGCCGCGTGCACCTGCCGTGCCGTTACTTCCTTGCCGGTGCCGGTCTCGCCGAGCAGCAGAACCGTCGCGTTACTCCCGGCGACTCGGTTGACCATGTCGGTGACTTGTTTGAGCGACGCGGAATTGCCGATGATCGGCGAAGAGACTTTCAGCGTTTCCTTGAGGCCCCGGTTCTCCTTCACCACCTGCTGGTGCTGCGAGGCATTGTAGGCCCCGCTCGCCGCGAGATTCGCGAATACCTGAAGCAGTGCGAGATCTTCATCGTCGAAGTGTGTCCCGCCGAGCTTGTTGAGCACCTCGACGACGCCGATGACGTCGCCTTTCCAGATCAGCGGCGCCGCAATCAGCCCGCGCGTCTGAAAACTGCTCTTCGCGTCGATACCACGGAAGAAGTCCCGATGGTCGCGAACGTCTGACACAACAACCGGTTTGCCCGTCATCGCCACTTTGCCGGCGATACCCAATCCTGCGTCGAACTCCTCGCCGATCAGCGAAGGCCCGCGGTCCCCCACCGCCGCCATGAACACGAGTCGATTGCGCCGCTTGTCGAGGAGCAGCACGCTCGACGCCTCGGAGCGGAGCACGACGGCCGCCTTGTGGGCCACGGCCTGGAGCACCTCGGCGAGATTCAGGGAGGCATTGATGGCGGCGGAAGCCTCCACCAACGCCGACGTCATGCGCGGAGACAACGAGCGATAGCTGGCGGAATCCTGAAGGCTCACAGGTTTGGGTACCGATCCGGAGCGGACCAATTCGTCGGGAGATTTATGGTCCCGTAACCATTGCCCAGGCGTCTCGGAGCAACCCAGTCCCGGACCCGTCTGGACGCTAACTTCTGTTGAGAACGATATTTTTGACGGGTGGGTGTGTCAAGGGTAAATTCACCCAACCTTGTGACGGACCGGACTTTCTGACATATCCGGGGCCGGATCGAACCCCAGCCGGCATCCCGGCGTAATAGAGGCAGTTTCGCAGTGTCCCGACGAGAAGATCGGTCCAGCATGGCGTCGGATGAGCATCTGCTGGTCGAATTCTTGGCAGGCGATGAGGACGCGTTTCAGACGCTGGTCGAGCGCCACAGCGAGGAGCTTTACCGGTTCATCGGCCGCTTCATCCGGGATGGGGCTGCTGCCGAGGACATTGCACAAGAGACGTTTATTCAAGTGTTCCATTCTGCGGCGGGCTTCGATCCGTCGCGTCGCCTACGGCCGTGGCTCTATACGATCGCGGCCAACAAGGCGCGGGACTACTTGCGATCGAGGGTGAGAAAAAGGGAACTCCCGCTTTCAACCGGGGCAAGCTCCGGCGATTCAGACCAGGTGAGCTATCTGGACTTTTTCTCGGACGATTCTTTGTCCCCCGGAGAAGTTCTCGAAGAGCGGGAGACGAGGCAGCGGGTGCAGGAAGTGGTATCACGAATGCCTGACAATCTCCGTGAAGTATTGATTCTGGGCTACTATCAACGATTCCCTTACAAGGAAATTGCGGACATTCTCTCCATTCCGCTCGGGACCGTAAAAAGCCGGCTTCACGCCGCGGTCTCACACTTTTCCGCGGCCTACAAGAAGTTTGAACAGGAATCGACGCCGACTCGTAAAGAGGGATAGGCAGCGTCTTGGCGTGGAGCGTTAGATTAACGGACGACAGCCGACCATGAACCATAAGCGACACGATCAAGAATTGCAGAGCCTCCTTTTGGGCTATCACCTCGGCCTGACCGACCCACAGGACAATGCCCTCGTCGAGGCCGCTTTCCCTGACCCGGCTGAGCGCTCGGAGGCAACCAGCCGAATCAGGGAGGTTCTTACCCCCCTCGACCAATTCGAAGTTCCGCCCGCAAGTGCTGATCTCGCCGCGCGCATCATGGCTGCGGTCGATGCCGAGCGCGGCATTCTCAAGTTCCCGACGAACTCTTCGAGCACGCTGCCCACCGAGGCCGAAATGGGCCCGGGCGCCGGGCCTGTCCTGCCGCTGCGCGAGCTCATCGGCCTGGCCGCGGCGGTCCTGCTGTTTGTCGGCATTCTGGTGCCCGGCTACAGGACGGCGCGCAACTCGTCTCAACGAGCAATCTGCGCGGACAACCTGCGACAATTGGGCGTGGGCTACCAGGGCTACGCCGAGGCCAACTCCGCGTTCTTCCCGTTCGTCGCCGCGGCCCCGCAGGGGGCATCGTGGGTACCGACGCAGCAAGGCGACGTCCAGCCGTTCAGCAACTCGCAGCACGCATGGCTCCTTGTTAAGCACCGATATGCACCGTCCAGCGCCTTCGTTTGTCCGAGTCGCCCTTCCGACAGCCCGATGACCGCCGAGGACGTCGCAAACAGGAATGACTTCCCCAGCGTGTACAACAACAGCTATACGACCAACCTGATGACCGCTGCCCGGGCACAGCAGGAGTTCCAGCCCGCCAATCCGCTTGCCGCCGACATGACTCCCCTCCTCGATCAGGATCGCAATCTCATCTCCGACGGACAGATTCCACTGAATTCCGCCAGCCACGGCAATTCGCGGGGCCAGAACGTCCTGCGGGCGAATCTCGGCGTCAACTGGTCCACGACGCCCAACGTCGGCGTGGACAGCGACGACATCTACCGGGTCATCGGCATCAAGCGCTACACCGGCCAGGAGCGGCCGCAACTGCGCAGCGACGCGTTCCTCGTTCCCTGATATTTCGAACTGGTTCATTTCACGTCCAAAGCAGATCGTACTCAGTTCTTTCATTGCGCGGACTGGACATCGCCTTCCAACCATCAGAAGCGCGGGCCAAACGCAAAAATCCAAGGTGACACAAAGTGACACACGCCTGGCGTTGACGCTCGCAAGTCGTGTGGCGGTCATGGGTTGGGGCGAGGCGCGATTTGCGATGTTTTTTGGGCTTTCGTAAGGCGCGGCTTTTTCCACGCATGTTGCGGTACGAAGTGTGGGAGCCGCCCTCCATGACTCGCGATTGAGATCGGCGGTTGGTGTTGAGCGCGATCGGAAATTCCGCGTTTCTGGTACCGCTTGCTGACGCGCGCGGCTCGGATCGGGGGCAGTAAGGCGCGGCTTTTTCCACGCATGTTGCGGTACAAAGTGTGGGAGCCGCCCTCCACGACTCGCGATTGAGATCGGCGGTTGGTGTTGAGCGCGATCGGAAATTCCGCGTTTCTGGTACCGCTTGCTGACGCGCGCGGCTCGGATCGGGGGCTGCGGGACACGCGCAAGTCTTGCAAAGTCGAAGGTGACATAAGGTGACACACGCGATTTTTTTCGCTTGCAAGTGTTGTGGCGGTCATGTGTTGGGGCAAGTCGCATTTTGGGTGGTTTTTGGGGAGCAAACGTCGAAAAGCCGAAATGTCGAAATTCCGCAGACCCGGGGACCTGAGGCGCGAGGCTGTAGGCGGTAGGTTTTAGGCTGTAGGTTTGGAGGTTGAGGCTTGCGGTTGGGATTGTCGGTACCGGTGACATCGGGCGCTACCTCGCGGGGCGTGGGTGGATTGATCTCCATCAGTGAATCCTTGCTCCCCGTGCGCGCCTTGAATGGTGTATTGGTCGTGGTTCAGGGCGCACGAGGTGTGCATTCGCCGGGCAGGGCGCACTCTATCTAGGCATTCGCCCTGTAGTGGATCGAAATAATGGCGCTTGTATTCGCCCGGTAGGGCGCGTGATGGTAGCCAGTGATTTCGATCACTGGACCTTGGCGCCCCATTTCATTCCCGTCCGGAGGACGGACGAACTTGGATGACCAGCCCTCGTCCGCCCTGCCGTGCGGTGAAGAAATGAGAGGCTCGCTATCCGGTGGTTGAAACCACCGGCAACCATCGTTGGCCCTCCGGGCCTTGGTGGCGCCCCTAAACCATGTGATCGGTGCAGGCGCTCCTGTGCAATACCAAACAGCTTCTTGAAAGCTAGCGCGGACGACGGGAGCGCTTGGCGAGGATGGGCAGCGCGAGCAGCAACGCGGCGGCGGGCTCGGGGATTGGGGTGATGGTGAAGTGAAATTCGCCGGAGGCTTCGCCGAAGATGCCGGGCGGCGTGGGGTCGATGTGATCGACGTTTGCCGAGTAGTGAAGCATGTACTGTCCACCGGCTGGAATGAATGCGCTGCCGGAAAGGTTAATGGTTCCAAAGGGCGGACCGACACCGACGTTTCCGCCAAACTCAAATTCGATGGCAATCGGGTCTTCCATCGCAAGGTCGATAACGGCCATCACGAATCCCGTTTGGCCGAGCGCGGCAGAAGGCCAGGCGTATTGCCAGTTGCCGGAGAAGGCGACGAGGGAATCGACCGACGGCGTGAGGAAAATGCGGCCGGAAGTCGTGGTCTGGCCGTCGAGCTGCGCCAAGTGATGCGTCGTGGTGATGTCGAAATGGGCCTCGTCGAGAAGCCAGGAAAAATCGTAATCCGCGTTCGTAATGGACCCCTGATATTTTGCTAGGTGCGAATCTTGAAATGGATTTTGGACAACCAGTGTGAAATCTTGTGCGACGCCGCCGTTCAGAGCGAAATCGGAAATGCCGGTACCAAAGGCCCACTCGGTAATAACCAAATCTGCATCAACTCGCGCGGCAGCTACCGATGCCAGGATGGCGGCAGTGGTCAGGATTGTCGGCAGGCGATTCATGCTGCGCGGCCCCCGGGGCGAAAAGGCTGGCGGCCCACGTTCATTGTACCGGCGGCGAGATCAGAATTCACCGGGGGGGGGGGGGGCGTTTGGGGATCAGACTATTTCATCCCGATTTTCGGGCCCCGAATCGACCTATGGGCAAGATAGACAAGGGGATTTTCAGAATGTCCCGCGTTGCTCCCGAGTTTCTCTAGATCGGACGCCGACCGCGCGAAGTGAGTGAGCCCCCTTCGCCCACGGCCTCTTCATTCGCATGCTGCCTCAGCTATACTGGGCCCGATGTCTCAACCCGGCATGGCCAAGGCACGATGGTCGACGCCTGCAATTGCATCCCTGGTCAGCGTTGCACTTGTCATCCTGGCGTTTTCCATTGAGGGCATATGGTCACCGGATATCTGGTGGCAGCTTTCCACCGGACGACTGATCTTCGAAAGCGGCCGCGTCCCCACTGCGGATGTCTTTTCGTACACCGTGACCGGCCACGAATGGATTGAGCTTCGCTGGCTCTTTTGCCTCGGGACATACCTGGGCTGGCAATGGGGTGGGCCCGGCCTGCTCATCGCGGCAAAGGCGCTCATTCTCCTTGTAACCTTCGCGATGATTGCGTGGCCGGCGCGTCGCGCGATGAACTCGCTTGCCGGGCCGGTGCTCCTTGCGCTTGCGGTCATCGCCTCCGTCGGCCGCTTTGCCGTGCGGCCGGAGCTGGTCACCTATCTCTTCCTCGCCACGTTTGTCGTCTCGCTGGAACGGCTCGCCTCCGACCGGTGCCGGCGGGGATTGTGGTTCATGCCGCTGGCGCAGATCGTCTGGACGAACTCCCATACCCTCTTCATCCTCGGGCCCGTTGTTTGCTGGCTTTACTGGGTCGGCAGTTTCATTCGACCGGTGGACCTCGCGGAGAGCAGCCAGTGCCCGCGCGGCACGTCCTCGGCGGGCGGCCCGCGATTTTCCATCCGCGGGCGATTGCTTGCCACCGCGATGCTTGCCAGCGTCGCCTGTTTTGCGAATCCCTATTTCCTTCGCGGCGCGCTCTTCCCCTTCAAGTTATTTGCCGAGTCGCGTCAGAGTCATTTCCTCTCGCAGCACATCGACGAGCTGCGCGGCCTGACCAGCCTGCCGATTTACACATGGTCGTGGATCGTCTGGGCCGCCGCGCTGTTGTTCGTCATCGGCCTTGGCACTTTTTTGACCGAAGGCCGGCGGCACCCCGCGGCGCGGTTGCTGGTCTTCCTCGCTTTCGCCTACCTCGCGCTGACGTCGATTCGGAATCTCGCCCTGTTTTCCATGGTCGCCGCGCAGGCGGCGCTGATGAATCTCAGCGACAATGTCGCGCGCCGCGCTGTCCGAGACCCGGCTGCCCCGTTAACAAAGAGCCAGTTCACTCCGTTTGGCCAAATGGCGCTGACCGTCGCCCTGCTTTGTTTAGCATGGTACGCCGCGTCGAATCGCTTTTCGCAGTCTCAAAGCGACAACCGTCGCGCGGGCCTGGGCGTTGTCGAGCAGAACATCCCGCGACAGGCGGTCGAATTTCTCAAAGAGGCCGGAGCATCGCCGGAGGTCTATTCCTCGATGGGCGACAGCAACTATCTGCTCTGGGCCGCGCACGACAAGTTCCGCGTCTATGTCGACGGCCGACTAGAGGTCTATGGCGATGAGTTCCTGCGGGAATACTTCACGGGCCATTCGGACATTGACGCCCTTGCCGCGCGATATGGCATTAGCACCGTCATCGTGCAGCGGGATTCGTTCGGATGGCTGCTGGCCGAGCTCGCCGCCAATCCGCAGTGGGCCCTCGTCCACCTCGACCATCGCAACCTCGTCTATGTCAAAGATTTCCCGGCCAATGCAGGCCTGATTGCCCGTTACCGAATCGATCCGAATCAGCCGTTCACGCCCAGAACGCCCGAGCCGGATGAATCCATCGGTGGGTTCGCGAGGTTGATCGGCGGCGTTGGGCGTCCGTGGTATTCGGTCGGTATGGCCCGGACCTTCCTCACCTTCGGGGCCATCGACAACGCTGAAACGTATCTCGGCAAGGCCCTCGAGCATTATCCCAATGACGTCGATGCCCGGGTGCTGATGTCCGTGGTGCAGACCGTGCGGGGTCGCCCGTCGGAGGCCGAGCGCCTCGTCGCCGGGCTATCACTCACCCCCGCCCAGATCACCGACCAGATGTTTGCGCTCAGCGAACTGCTTCGCGCCGGCGGCAGGTATGCCGAGGCCGTCAGCGCCCTGGCCCGGGCGCGCGAGAGCGCTCCCGAAGATGTTACCATCCTGACACGGCTTGCCGAGACGTGCATCTTGGCCAAAGACCTGCCGCGCGCCATCGAGGCCTTTCGCGCGGCGATCGCGCAGACGCCGGCCGACGCGCGACTGTGGATGAGGCTGGGCATTTGTCTGGAGTCCCAGTCCGATGGCGCCGGGGCCATCGCCGCATACCGTGAAGCGGTCAGGATCAGCCCGGGCCTGTTCACGGTTCAGAACCAACTCGGAACGCTCCTCGCCAGACAGGGCGATTTCGCCGGCGCGAGGAAGTGCTTTGAGACGGCGCTGCGCATCCGGCCGGACTACGAGTCCGCCAAAGCCAATTTGGAACGACTCGGCCCCTCGGCAGAAAAAAAACAGTGACGTGCTAATCCACGAACAGTTGCTCGCCGCGCTGGTCCATCGAAATGGACTCCATCGACGCCGCCAGACGCATGCGCAGCACGGCATAAAGCGGGTCAGCAACGCTGCTTCGCTGCCAGCGATCGACAGGTGACTTGGCCGATCGCCAAGAGCCCGGCGTCAGCCACTTGGTCAGCGCCGCCCATTTTGAAACGCGCACGAAGCACTCGCCCAGCGCCTCAAGGTCGGCCCCCAGCACTCCCGCTGAGAGGTACCGCCGGCTCACCGTTCGATGAAGCGAGCGCGCGAGGATGCAGCCGATGTAATATCGAAACTCACGCGTGCGGTTGACATCGGCGTCGGGCAGATCGCTCAATTGCAGATCGTAGAGCTTCAGCAGAATCCGCCCCGCCTCGTGTGACGGCAATTGCCCCGTCAATAACTCGTAGGCAATCATCCCCAGGGCATAGACATCGCAACGCGGCGTCAAGGCGCTCGGGCGGCCGCTGAGCTGTTCCGGGCTCGCATAGCGCGGGGTGCAGGCCACCGGCCCGCCCTCCTCACGAAGAAACGGCAGCGGAATCGACATGACCTGCGAGATGCCGAAATCGAGTATCTTCGGCCGGCCCTCCGGGTCAACGAGGATATTGCTCGGCTTGAGATCGAGGTGGATGATGCCGCGCTCGTGGGCATACTCGACGACCTCGCAGACGCGCGTCATCAATGCCAGCCGCTCGCGCGAAGAGAGACCGCGCTCCCGGGCATAGTCGGTCAGCGGAACGCCGCGCACATACTCCATGACGAAGTATGGCCGGGCGTGAAAGGCGCTCTCGGTCATGTTCGCGTGAATCATCAAGGCGATGCCGGGATGATGGAGCCGGCGCATGATCTCGGCTTCAAAGGCAAATCGCCGGCGATCGGTCGCATCGCATAACGACGCGCGAAGCACCTTGATCGCCACCGTCTTGCCCGATGTGACGTGCTGCCCGCGATAGACGACACCCATGCCGCCCTGGCCCAGCACGCAATCGACGCGATACTGATCGATGTACCGGAGCGATTCCATCGGCTCTTCGGATTCATCTACCGGGCCGCCGAACTCGTCGCGAAAGGTCGTCGTCCCGCCGTCGAACGCACGGCCGCAGGGCGACTTCGGATCATCGTTTTTACCCGGCGAGAAATACGGCAGGAGCGACAGGGCCTCGGCGCGAATCTTTTCGTCCGCGCCCGCCGCGCGCGCGATGTACGCCGCCTGCTCCTCGCGCGGCAGTTGGGAGGCGGCGATCACAATCGCCTGCACCTTCTCATGAAACCGGGTTCGCACCTTGAGAGTCTCCCGACAAGCGCCGGCCCAGCCAGGCCAGTGCATAGCGGAAGTCCTTCTCCACCGTGCTCGCGCTGACCCCGAGAATCGTCGCCACGTCCGCGTACTTCATGCCGCCGAACCAGTGGAGCATGACCACCTCGCGCAGCCGGCTGCCTTCAACACCGAGCTCTTCAACCGCCTGCGCCAGATCGAGAAGATCGATCGTCTGATTCTGCCAGTCGATGGAAACGTCTTCGAGCGGGATGCGCTTCCAACGGCCCTTTGCCGGCTCGTCTGATTGCGGCGCATCCTCGGTATCGGCCTTTGCCGGATCGGCGTCCTTTGTTGCGTTTTTCTTGATCAGGATGCCCGCGCCGCCGCGCTTCTGCGACTCCCTCGCCTTGATGTGGTCGACGACCACCTGCCAGACTTTTTTGGTGGCGATCGCCCGGAAGTGATGGGCGTCGTTCCACTGGTCCGGCGCGTGGCGCATCAGGTGGATGCAGGCTTCGTTGACCAGCTCGGTGGGTTGAAGGGTGAAGCCGGCGGGCTGCCGGCGAAAAAAGTGTGCCGCGGCCTGGCGGAGTTCGTCATAGACCTCGGGAATGAGGTCTTTCATCCCACGCCCGTCGCCCTGCATCGCCACACCTGCTTCCCTGGGCTTGCGGCCCCATGGCCCGATCCGACGCCTTGCGGGTTCATCATAGCATTTTCGTATGGCTTCTTGAGCGGCCTTCTGCGATCGCGTGAACCCGGGCCTGGCACGACCGATGCCCTTTGGCACTCACTAATCGTATGGCCGATGGTCGATTTCGGGCAAGATAATTCGGGCCGGAGGGTTGAGAGAGGCTGCATCGCCTGATCCAAATGAATCCTGCTCCCCTCCGGATCGGGCCCGGGGCAATCCTGCGCTCCGGGCCCATCCGGGACTTATGCCCTTGCCTCGCCCCAACCTTCCTAAACGGCCGTTTCGCCCGGTTTCATCCCAATTCCGTTTTTCGATGATGGCTTTCTTCGAGGTTCTGCGAACTGAGTTACGGGTCGCCGGCTGCGATTTCCGGCGCCTGCCCGTTGAACTCAAATAAGGAGTGCCATCCATGAATCGATTCACCTGGACACTTAGCCCGCATATTTCATCAGTGATCTTCGAATGGTGATGGACGGAGTTTTTCGGCTTTGTGCGTGAGCGGAGGGACGAAGGTGGAGGTTGGAGCGCGCAGGGCCCCCTTACCCCCAAGCGGTGATC
>WBZR01002403.1_pt1 | contig 19303 bp, 18 predicted proteins | sample 5204231 | NCBI WGS metagenome assembly WBZR01 (sample SAMN12412403, study PRJNA552823) | activated sludge metagenome | isolation source: activated sludge from anammox sidestream of wastewater treatment plant... | place: USA: Virginia | collected 2017-08 | reverse complement strand
ACCGGGCAGACCACCGCGGATTCCGCGCCGGTCTACGGCCGCATGTACCAGACGCCGTTCTCCGACCAGATCCGCAACGACGGCGGCATCGCCACCATGTGCGTCGGCGCCGTCACCACCGCCGACCAGGTCAACACCATCATCGCCGCGGGCCGCGCCGATCTCGTGGCGCTGGCGCGGCCGCATCTGGTCGATCCGTCCTTCGCCATGCGCGCCGCCGCCTGGTACGGCGCGCAGATCCATTGTCCGCCCCAATACCTTGCCGGCAAGGAGCAGATTTTCCGCAACAGCGTGCGCGAGCGCGAGGAATGGCTGGAGCTGCGGCGCAAGGCGCGCCCCAAAGCGCACGCCGCCGCGTGGAAGACGGCGGCGGAGTGAGTGGGCGGCCTCATGGTTTAAGACGCGCAGCTTGGCCGCGCTCCTCATCAAGGGTTGATGCCGACCTCATCCATCCTGAGGGCGGCGAAGCTGCGTCTCGAAGAGATGAGATTGCCCCCTATGGTTCGAGCCGAGCGGCCTCTGACTGCTCTTCGGCGGCGATCCGTCGTGCAACGGATTACAATATGTCCCGCACGCGCTCTGGCGGTCGACACAGCCGGACGCCCTTCGGCGTACGAACGACCGGCCGCTCTATCAAAAGCGGGTGATCGGCCATTGCCGCGATCAGCTCGGATTCGCTTTTCTTGGGATCGTCAAGCCCGAGTTCGTCATAGGGCATTCCGCGTTTGCGCAACAGCTCGCGTGCGGACAGGCCCATCTCATTGAGCGCGCTCTTGATCTCAGCGCGCGATGGCGGCGTCCTGACATAATCGATGATCATCGGATCATGCCCCGCCTCGCGGATCAGCTCCAGCACCTTGCGTGATGTACCGCAATTCGGGTTGTGCCAGATCACCACGCTCATCGTCTTGATCCCTTCCTGATCTGCCACCGCGACGCGAAGACCAGCATGAAAGCCGAACCATTTGGGAGCGCCTGCGTTCGCCCCAAAGCCTCCGCTTATGAGGGGCCCATCACGCACAACGGAGCATTTCATGAAACGCCTTCTTCTCGCAACGGCTGCCGTGGGCGCGCTAGCGTTCCCCGCGCTCGCCCAACAACAGGGGCAGCAAAGCATGCCAAGTCAGAGCGGCCAGCAGTCGAGCCAGCACTCTGGACAGCAATCGAGCCAAATGCGGATCTCGCCGGAGAACCTGAGCCAGGATCAGGTCGAGCAGCTTCAGCAAGCGCTCAATGACAAAGGGTTCGATGCCGGCGACGTTGATGGAATATGGGGTCCGGAAACGCGAGCCGCGCTGCGCAATTTCCAGGAAGAGCACGGCATGAAGGGCGCCAGCGGACAGCTTGATCCGGAAACGCTTCAGGCGCTCGGGCTGGACGCGAGCAAGTTCGCCTCAGGACCGAGCTCGACGACCACCGGAAGCGGTGGGCAGGACACAGGCTCATCAGGCTCGCAAGGGATGGGCTCTTCGCAGGGATCGAGCTCGCAAGGAATGGGCTCGCAGGGCGATATGAACAAGCAGCCTCAGAATCAGTCCGGCTCGCCGAAGAACCAGTGAGGACTCAGTCATTTCCGGGGCGCCGCGAAGCGGCGAGCCCGGAATCATGACCACAGGGCGGAGTGGTTACGGCGACATGGATTCCGGACAGCCTCGCTGCGCTCGGCTTCCGGAATGACGAGGAGTGCGGTCATTCCGGGGCGCGCGTAGAGCGCGCTATCTGGAATCCATAGCCGCGGCTAGGCCCGGGCGGCGCAGCGCACGTAGACCATGGTCCCGTAGCGGGTCGCGACTTCCGGGTCGACGAAACGAAGAACGAGTACGCGCCCGTCGAAGGACACGATCTCGCGGTCGCGCGGGTCCGCGGCCGGTCCCTGTGGCCCGATATAGTTGCGGCTCGGGCCGGCTTTCAGTTTCAACTCCTGCGGCTGCGGCTGATCGGCCAAATGCATCACGATGCCGCCGCCCGGGCCGCGGCTGATCGTGTAAGGCTGGCTGCATTGGCTGCGAGCGGCCGCTTCGGTGCGCGCCCGATCGGCTTCCTTGTGATAAGATGCAAGACCCCAGCGGCCGACGAGCTCCTCGGGGCGGATGTTTGTCGGCGCCGGCGCATCGGCGACCGGCGGCGGCGCGCTGGGCGGCGGGGGCGAATCGAACGTGGGACCGGATGCGCAGGCGGCGAGAGCCATCGCCGTGGCGCCTAATGCCGGCAACCTGATCGCGTGCGCGCGAATGAAACGCATAAAGTGGCCTCCCTCGTCCCGCCCGGACTCTGCGTGGCAAAAGGGGCCAAGGCAAGATGGCGCGCCGAGCAACTTTGCGCAGTGGCGCCGACGGCGAACGGACCCAGACTTGACAGGTCGAAAGCGAAACCATATCCCTCAGCGAACGTTGGCAGTCAGTCAGGCTGAGTGCTAACCACCTATTAAACCACACCTTCTGACCACAACCTTCAGCCGCGCTCCCAGGCGCCCGCGAGGACAATATGGCCAAGACCAAGTTCCGGCCGCTGCACGACCGCGTCGTCGTCAAGCGGATCAATGCAGAAGAAAAGACCGCCGGCGGCATCATCATCCCCGACACCGCCAAAGAGAAACCGCAGGAGGGCGAGATCATCGCCGTCGGCCCGGGCGGGCGCGACGATAGCGGCAAGCTGACGCCCATCGACGTTAAAATCGGCGATACGGTGCTGTTCGGCAAATGGTCCGGTACGGAAGTGAAGATCGATGGCGAAGAACTCCTCATCATGAAGGAGTCCGACATCATGGGCGTGATTACGAAGTGATCTCAGAAACGATTGGACATAAGGACCGTTCACATGAGTGCTAAAGAAGTCAAATTCTCGACCGAAGCGCGCGACAAAATGCTTCGCGGCGTCGATATTCTCGCCAATGCCGTGAAGGTGACGCTCGGCCCGAAAGGCCGCAATGTCGTGATCGAGAAGTCTTTCGGCGCGCCGCGCATCACCAAGGACGGCGTCACCGTGGCGAAAGAGATCGAACTGGAGGACAAGTTCGAGAACATGGGCGCGCAAATGGTGCGCGAAGTCGCCTCGAAGACCAACGACCTCGCCGGCGACGGCACGACGACCGCGACCGTGCTCGCGCAATCGATCGTCCGGGAAGGCGCAAAGGCGGTCGCCGCGGGCATGAATCCGATGGATTTAAAGCGCGGCATCGATCTCGCGGTGGCGGCGGTCATCAGGGATGTCGAGAAACGCGCAAAGCCCGTGGCTTCATCCGCCGAAGTGGCGCAGGTCGGCACGATTTCGGCGAATGGCGATTCGAACATCGGCAAGATGATCGCGCAGGCGATGCAGAAGGTCGGCAACGAGGGCGTGATCACGGTCGAGGAAGCCAAGGCGCTCGAGACCGAGGTCGAGATCGTCGAAGGCATGCAGTTCGATCGTGGTTATCTTTCGCCCTATTTCATCACCAATGCCGAAAAGATGATCGCCGAGCTCGAGGACGCCTATGTGCTCCTGCACGAGAAGAAGCTGTCGGGCTTGCAGGCGATGTTGCCGGTGCTCGAGGCTGTGGTGCAGTCGGGCCGCCCGCTCATCATCGTCGCCGAGGACGTCGAAGGCGAGGCGCTCGCCACGCTGGTGGTGAATAAGCTGCGCGGCGGTCTGAAAGTCGCCGCAGTGAAGGCGCCCGGATTCGGCGATCGCCGCAAGGCCATGCTCGAAGACATCGCGATCCTGACCGGCGGCCAGCTGATCTCGGAGGATCTCGGCATCAAGCTCGAAACCGTGACTTTGCAAATGCTCGGCCGGGCGAAGAAGGTCATTATCGATAAGGAGAAGACCACCATCGTCAACGGATCGGGCAAGAAGAAGGACATCGAGGCGCGCGTCGGCCAGATCAAGGCGCAGATCGAGGAGACGACCTCGGACTACGATCGCGAGAAGCTTCAGGAGCGGCTGGCGAAGCTCGCGGGCGGCGTCGCGGTGATCCGCGTGGGCGGCGCCACCGAGGTGGAAGTCAAGGAGAAGAAAGATCGCGTCGAGGATGCGCTTAACGCGACCCGCGCTGCGGTCGAGGAAGGCATCGTGCCGGGCGGCGGCGTCGCGCTGTTGCGCGCGCGCAAGGCCGTCGGCCGGATCACCAACGAAAACCACGACGTCCAAGCCGGCATCAATATCGTGCTCAAGGCGCTTGAAGGACCGGTGCGGCAGATCGCCGAGAACTCCGGCGTCGAGGGCTCCATCGTGGTCGGCAAGATCCTTGAGAACAAGTCGGAGACGTTCGGCTTCGATGCCCAAAAGGAAGAGTATGTCGATCTCGTCGCGGCCGGCATCATCGACCCCGCCAAGGTCGTGCGCACCGCCCTGCAGGACGCCGCGTCTGTTGCGGGGCTTCTTGTGACGACCGAAGCCATGGTCGCCGAGCTTCCGAAGAAGGCGGCCGCGGCTCCGGCAATGCCCGGCGGCGGAATGGGCGGCATGGATTTCTGAGGAACCCGCACTCGGTTTTGTCGAAAGGGGCGTAGCGCAAGCTGCGCCCTTTTCATTCGGCAGGCGCGAATTCGTACCCTGCTTTGCCGTTCAGAAATCCGTTCGAAAACGGCGCGAACGGCGCGAGCGCCGCGAGTTCGCGAGAAGCGGAAGCGGCGTCACGCCTCCCGTCAAGCGCATCCCGAAACAGCCGCGCGACCGCAACCATATCGCCGCTTTGTGGAGACAGCCGGAATGAGCGGACGCCGGCGCTCCGCAACTTTGCGGAATCGCCCAATGAATTGCAGCAGGCATGGCTCAGCGTCTGCACGCCGTTGACGGCGAGAAAGCGTTCGCCATCCAGCGTTTCCACAGCGAGTCCATCCGGATCCCGGTCGCACACGAATTGGCAGGAGTCCTTGGCAAGGCCGTGAATGCGTGCGTGATAACAGCGCGCCGAAATCGCGAGCGGGACGCGGCCGAATGACCAGACCTCGAACGCCGTGTCTGGCGCCGCAGCGGCAAGCGTCGCAATCGAGCTAAGCGGCAATTCGGGGGGTAGGCAAATCCGCACGGCGCCATTCTTCGTAAGAAAGGAAACCGTGTCCTCGTTGTAGACATTCACGAACGGGCCGATGACATGCGGCCGGCCCTGCACGTGCGGCAGAACGGAAACGTCGTTCGCCTCGATCAGCACGTCCGGGACTGCCAACAGGTCATCGATCAATGCCCGCTCACGCGCCAGGGTCGGAAGAATCAACGATGACAGGATCACGCTTTTGCCGCCGCGCTGCAGCCGCTCGATCGCCTGGGTCATCGCATCGGCGATGAAGGGCAGCCGCTTCGAACACACGATTTCGCCGATGCAGACGCGCTCGATCGGAGCCTCATCGGCGATGCGCGCGTGAAAATCCCGCCATTGGTCCGCCGGCCAATTGAACAAGACCGGACCGAGCGTGAGCGTCGCGCGCGCCTCCATCGCCCCTCTCACCGCCAGATCTTCTGGTAGGCGCCCCGGGTCGTGCTCTGGCCTTCCGAGAGCGCGCGCAATTCATCCCCAGGGACCGCGAGCCCCCGCGCCTGCGCATCGAGCGCCTTGCGGAACGCGCGCACGACGGCGTCGGTATAGCTGCGGCTGCGCTGGCGCCCCTCGATCTTCAGCGCGGTCACTCCCGCCTCGGCCAGCGCCGGAATGAGCGAGCTTGCGTCGAGACTCACGGGGTCCTCGAACAGATGCCCCATCGCATCGCCCGATCTGAACCTCCCCTTGCATAGGGTGGGATAGGGCATCGGCTCGCCGCGCGGCATGCGGTTGATCGTGAATGGACCAAGCCGGGAGACGAACTCCGCTCCGTCGTCGCGGTAGACGACATGGCTCGCGGGCGAGCACACGCCATGCATGTTCGGGGACTGGCCGGTCACATAAGACGACATCGAACAGCGCCCCTCGGCCATGACGCACAATCCGCCGAAGACGAAGACCTCGGTCTCGCAGCGAATCTCGCGATTGATCGCCGCGATCTCAGGCACGGTCAGAACGCGCGGTAGGACCACGCGTTTCACGTCGAAGCGGTGAACGTAGAAGTTGATCGAATCCGGATTGGCCGCCGCCGCCTGGACCGACAGATGCAACCGCAGATTTGGATGCCGCTCGGCGGCATAATCGAGCAGGCCGAGATCCGCAACGATAATCGCGTCGGCGCCGAGCGAGGCTGCGTCATCGACGGCCCGCCGCCACAGAACGCCCTGGCCGGCGCGCGGAAAGGTGTTGATCGCAACCAGCACCTTCACGCCGCGCTGATGCGCATGCGCGATTCCCTCTCCCATCTCCTCACGGCTGAAGTTCAGTCCGGGAAAATTGCGCGCATTTGTTTCGTCATTGAAACCGCAATATACGGCGTCCGCGCCCGCGCCGATGGCGGCGCGCATCGCCGCCGGCGTGCCGGCGGGACAGACGAGTTCAAGGCGTGTCGCGGCGGTCATGACGTTTTGTGCATGCGCGTCAAGGCAAGGCCGGTCATACGCGTGATAGCGGGCGTGACGATCCGCACGATCTGTTCGAAAGGGGCGGCAAACGGCCCGAGCACGGCGGCCGCTTCCGCCAGGAGATCGAGCTCGGAATCATCGAGCGCATTGCGCAGCGCGAGCACCGCCTCGACGTCGCCTTCGATCACGATGTCGCGCGAGAAGAACAAGGCGTCACCGTCGAACGCGCCGTGGATCAGGCCCAACAGCGCCGCCAAGGGACCTGCGATCCGCGCATCCCGCGGGATTTCCTGACCGGGCCGCGCCGCGGCGATGCGCGGCTGCCCGGGGCGGGGCTCGAGTACGAAGACGAATGGGAGATCGGTCGGCTCGAGCAGAAATCGCTTGCCGGCGTGCGGCCCGAGACGCGCGAACAGGCGCGGATGCCGCTCGGCAATCGATCGCACGACGCGCTCGGCCGCAAAGGCCAAAGGCGCAAGCGGCAATGGCCTCAGGCCAAGCCTGACGGCGGCGGGAACGAGGGTGATGAATGGATTCGTCGCCACGTCCGCGATTAAGGGCTCGCGGGGCGAATCGTCTTTGTCTTTGATCAATGACCTCGGCCGCCGCGAGTCCAAGGGTTCCGGCCTGAAGGAGCCTCTCCGTGCCCGTCCGCGATTTGCCCTCGTTCAGAGACCTCGGCGCATTCCTACGCTATCTGGCGGCGGCGGACGACCTCTGCCGCATTTCGGAGCCGGTTTCGCTCGTGCACGAGATGACCGAGGTCCACCGCCGCGTCATTCGCGCGGGCGGTCCCGCGCTTTTGTTCGAGGGCGCAACGACGGCGGAAGGCGCGGCCGCGCGGATGCCGGTCTTGACCAATTTGTTCGGGACGCGGGAGCGGGTCGCGGCAGGGCTTGGCGTTGTTCCGGCCCGGCTTGGCGAGCTTGGGGCTTTGCTTGCACAACTGCGCTCGCCCGAGCCGGTCGATGGGTTCCGCGATGCCCTGTCGCGATGGCCGCTGATTCGGGCAGCGCTGACCACGCGTCCGGATGTGGTGAGCTCCGCGCCCGCGCAGGGCACGGTTTGGAAAGGGGGCGACGTCGACCTGGGCCGTTTGCCGATCCAGACCTGCTGGCCCGGAGAGCCTGCTCCGCTCATCACGTGGCCCCTTGTCCTGACGCGGCCGCCGGGCTCTGAATCGCCCGCGCATTATAATGGCGGCGTCTACCGGATGCAGGCGCTCGGACGCGATCGCGCGATTATGCGCTGGCTGGCGCATCGCGGCGGGGCCAAGCACCACGGGCTCTGGGCAGCCGAAAACCGGGACATGCCGGTCGTCGTGGCGATCGGCGCCGATCCGGCCACCATTTTGTCAGCGGTGCTGCCGCTCCCGGAAAACGTCGCCGAGATCACCTTTTCGGGGCTCCTGCGCGGAGAACGTCCGCGCCTCGCGCCTGCCGTCAGCGTGCCGATGCTCGTTCCGGCCGAAGCGGAAATCATCTTGGAGGGTTGGGTGTCGGCGAGCGAAACCGCCCCCGAGGGACCTTACGGCGACCATACCGGATATTACAATGCGGTCGAGCCGTTCCCGGTCATGCGCATCAGTGCGGTGACCATGCGCCGCGAGCCGGTTTATCTTTCGACCTTTACCGGGCGGCCCCCGGACGAACCCTCCGTGATCGGCAGCGTCCTCAACGATCTGGTCCTGCCCATCATCCGCGGCCAGTTCCCCGAAATATCCGATCTGTGGCTGCCGCCCGATGCCTGCTCGTACCGCATGGCGATCATCGCCATCCGCAAGCGCTATCCCGGGCACGCGCAGCGGGTAATGATGGGATTATGGGGGATGCTGCCGCAATTCTCTTATACCAAGACGATCATCGTCGTGGATGACGACATCGACCCGCGCCGCTGGGAGGACGTGTCCTGGGCGATGGCGACGCGCTTTGACCCTTCGCGCGACCTGATGGTGATCGAGCGCACGCCGATCGACTATCTCGACTTCGCCTCGCCCGTGTCAGGACTGGGCGGCAAGCTCGGCATCGATGCCACCGGCAAGATTGGCGCGGAGACGAGCCGCGAATGGGGCCGCGTCCTGGCAATGACGCCCGAGGTGGAACGGCGCATCGACCAGATGTGGACGCGGCTCAATATCAACGGGCGCGCCAAGGCGGCCGAATAATCGGACCGTCTCTTCTCGAGGACCTGTACATTGCGAGCCGACTTAGAGGGCAAATCCCGCAAAAGCGGAAACCGCTTTTGCGATCAGGATTTGCTCAATCCATTGAATTCGGAGCATTTCCTTCGGCGAAACGATTCCGTCCCGCCGAAAAGCGTTCCGAGTGCGAGCCAAAACCTACGCAAGCCCGCCGACAAGCTGGGTCCACGATTCCCCCGACAGACCCGTCAGCAATGCGTCTCCCGAGCGGATTGCGGCGAGCACGTCAGGGTCTTTGGTTTTGAAGGTCAGCCATGACGATTTGCTCCTGAAGTAGCAGTGGCGAAGCTGGAGGGGCCCGATCAACTCAGGCTGCGTCCGCCCTCGGACTGCTACATGACCGCTTTCGAGCGCATCCTTGAACAGAGCATCCAAGACCAGCTCTGTCTTGCCCGGGATGGAAAGGATTTGAAGCACGGAGACGACCCCCTTCGGCCGGGCATGATAAACGAAGCAGCCGACCGGAGCCTTTCCCGCTTCATGGACGAGCTTACAGATAAGCGAACCGTATTGGCTCTTCCGACGCCCTTGACGCAACAGCCATGCAATATCATCGCCGGCGCCCTTCAACCTGAGCCGAAATTGATCGGCAAGCTGAAGGAAACAGGTCTGGAACGCCGGCGCCTCTGGATCGGCCTGCCGGACCAGGGCCTTGACGGGCTTGATTGGCTGGGATTTGCCGCTCGCGATAAGCGCATAATCGATCGCTTTGGCGAGCGGCAGCAGACCAATATGCGCCGTTCTACCGAGCAGCGCGCAAGCGCCTTCGGCCGTTCGGAGTAGGCGAACCCATTCGAAACTGTATGCCGTCGCCACGCTTCCGCCGAGGCGCTCCCACATCGGCACCGTGATGCTGCCCGATGTATCGCTCAAGGAGAGTTCTTGAGGTCCGTTCAGGAACATGCGGAGCAGCCGCGCCCCGAGCAGGGGATTTTTCTGCGGATTTTCGACCATCAGCGAACAACCGATGGCCGCGCGAACGGGTCGTCCGTCAAATTCCATTCGCATGGGGAGAACGCCGATGAACCCATCGAGCCTTCCGTCATCGGCGAAGCTGACATAAGACGGCAAGTCGCGATCTCGCCAAGGGTGATTGAAAAGGATTTCGCGAAAGTGAGCTTCGATCTGGGGGATCGCGTTTTTCCGGCTCCTCCGAAATTTTCGCGCAAACAGCCGCGCCACGTCTTGAAGATCGTGGGGCTCGCACGGGCGCAGTCCCGGGTGAGACGTTTCGATCCGAACCGTCCGTCGTCCGGCGGCGCGGATCGCCGGCGAGCCCTGCACATTGTCCGCCTGAGTCATTTGGTCAGAGGCTCACCCGTCCAATTGATCCGGGAACCGGCCCGCTCGATTTTCATCTGCGTCCGAACGGATCTCGTCGCCAACCGTCTTCGCGTGAATTTGTAAGCCGTCGCGAAAAATCGCTGAGGGAAATCGCTATCTAGCAATCGCGAAAACGTTTCGCCGTCCCAATCCCTGACGTGGATCCTGGGAATCTCCCAAATGGTCGAGCGGTGCGTGACCGGAGCATGCTCTGCCGTGCATGCGACCGAAAAACCGGCATCGCGCACCGCCCGCAAACTCTCCTCGTCGTAGCGCCCGTAGGGAAAGGCGAAGCTTTTGACGCGGCGGCCGAGAAGCGCTTCGCAATCGCGCTGGCTCCCCATGACTTCCGATCGCTTCTCGTCAGCGCCAAGCATTGGCAGCGCCGGATGAGTGACGGTATGCGCCCCGATCTCGATCAAGTCGCTGGATAGGCTCACAAGTTCGGAGTCCTTCATGACCCGATGATCCGCCCGGCCTGCGATGGAAACGCCGATCTGGGCCGCCAGCTGTTCGAGACACCTCTCTCGGACTCCATGAGGAAGCGGCAAGAACCAGCTCCACAATGTGTCGTGCAGGGCTGCGCGGTCCTCCCCCTTTGACTCGCTTCGCTCCCACGCAAACCTGCCGTGCCCCACGGCTTCAATGGTCAGTTTTCCTGGGAGTTTCGCGCTCTCGAGAATGAGACGCGTGAGTTCGTCCCACCAGAAGTCTCGCGTCCGGCCGACAAGGCCCGTCGGCACAAAGACGGTCGCCGCGCAATCAAACTTCTCTAGGACCGGTTTTGCGTTGGTGACGAGGTCAATGTAACCATCGTCAAACGTAATCGCGACGGCGCCGTCCGGGGGCGAAGTCTCCGCCAATCGGCTCAGCGAAATGGGGCGGCGCTTTCGCGTCAATATCTCTATTTGTTCGGCGAAATGACGGGGAGAAACGGCGAGGTCCCAAGGGTCGGCGCGGAGTTCCGCCACGCGGTGATACATCAAAACGAAGAGAGGAGTACGGCCCAGCGCGCGGCTTGCAAAATAATTGAGCCGATTGCGTGTTCGGCCGAGCGCTCGACCCGCCAGGTACGCTAGGCCTTTTTGCATTAGATATCCCGCTCTCCACCTGGCGAATAACGCAGGCCGGCCGCCTCGGGTTCCTGGAAACTCACCGGAACCGGCGCGGACCGCGAGAACGCAACGTCGAGAAGGAACTCGCGATCGAACCGAATTCCGTTATCTGCGAAAAGCGTCTATAAACATTCGGCGGCGTTGTAAGGGAGAGCTTGGCTTGGGCCTCTTGATCGCGGGAATTATCGTCATTGCGCTGACGGGGATCATTTTTTGGGGATTTCTGCCGCGCGGCGGGATTCCGCATCGCTTCGTCAACACCGAGTGGGAACCCTATATCGGCGTCGCCTTCACATCCGCCGTGGCGCTCGGCGCCACACTGATTCTTTCAGGCGTTCTCAACCTGCTGAGCTGAAATCGGCGCTGGCGAAGAGCGCGAACGCGCCTTTGCGCCTGCGCGCTGAGGATCGGCCCTGCCTATCGGTACAGATAGTTCGGCAGCCAAAGCCCGATCTGCGGAAACGTGTAGAGCATGATCATCGACACGATTACGATGAGCATGTAAGGCAATACCCCGCGGAAAATGTCGTTGATGTTGACCCAGCTCGGCGCCACGCCCTTCAGATAGAAGGGCGCCATGGCCACCGGCGGCGACAAGAACGACGTTTGGATGTTGAGGGCGACGAGCAATCCAAAGAACAACGGATCGACATTGAACGTCTTCAACAGCGGCAGGAAGATCGGCATGAAGATGACGATGATCTCCGTCCATTCCAGCGGCCAGCCGAGCACGAAAATAATGAATTGCGCGAGCACCATGAACCCGGTCGAAGACAGGTTGAGCGCGAGCACGAATTTTTCGACCGGTTCATGGCCGCCGAGATAGGCGAAGACAGCCGAGAACGTGAACGAGCCGATGAACAGCCAGCACACCATGGCGGTGGTGCGCGCCGTCAGGAACACGGAATCCTTGAGCTGACCCAGTCTGAAGGTGTTTCTTGGAATGAGAATCAGGGTGACGGCCGCCGTGATCCCGACGAAGGCGACAAACGGCCAGCTCGGAGTCGGCAGGCTCAAAAGAAAATCCACGATCTGCCAGGCGATCATCGCCACCAGGATTGAAGCGTAGGTCGTCACCAGAACGACGGCCCAGCGGCGCGAATAATCGGCTCCGTAGATGACGGACAGGACGAGCGATCCCAGCGCCCCCATTGCGGCGGCTTCGGACGGCGTCGCCAGTCCGAATATGATCGAGCCGAGCGCGGCCATGATCAGGGTCGCGAGCGGAAAGAACGACGTTGCAAGGGCGAAAACGACTGTGCCGAACGGCACGTTGCGTTCCTCGAGCGGCAGCTTGGGCGCCAGCTTCGGGTTGAGCACCGTCATGATGATGGTGAACAGGATGTACAAGCCCGCCAGCATCAATCCTGGGAAAAAAGCGCCGGCGTAAAGCTTGACCACCGAGACGCCCGCGGTCGCCCCATAGAGAATGAGCATGACGCTCGGCGGAATGAGAATGCCCAGACAGCCGCCGGCGCAAACGACGCCGGCGGAAATCTTGACGTCGTAGCCCGCCCTCAGCATTGCCGGGAAGGCAAGCAGGCCCATGAGCGTGACCACGGCGCCGACGATTCCGGTCGCCGTCGCAAAGATCGCGCACGTCGCAAGCGTGGCGATCGCAAGCGCGCCCGGCATCGGTCCGGCGGCCAATTGCAGCGAGCGGAACAGGCGGTCGAGAATGTTGGCGCGCTCGATAATGTAACCCATGAACACGAACAGCGGGATCGAGATCAGAACGTCATTCGTCATCACAGAGTAGGAGCGCTGCACCAAGAGATTGAAGATCAGGTCTCCCATGGCGAAATAGCCGAAGAACACCCCCAAGGCCATCAGCGTGAAGGCGATCGGAAATCCGAACATGATGAAAACGACGAACAGGGCGAGCATCAGCACGCCCAGCTCGGGATTTCCGAGGCCGAACATCTAAATGTCCCCCCTTCTCTGGCCGGCTTCTTCCGCTTTTGTGGCCTCGGCGAGCCTTCTCTGCTCGGCTTCGTCCATAATGACTTTTTCAAGCTCCTCGACATCATGCAGGCGCCGCGGCCATTCCCCGCTGCGAATCGCGATGACGCAGCGGATCACCTCGACGAGTCCCTGCAAGACCATCAGCGAACCCACGATGGGAATGATCCATTTGAACGGCCATACGACCGGACCATCGGGACTCGCGGCCGAATGCTCGTTCATCTTGCGCGACAGTTCGGCGTAGTTGTAGCCCGCATAGATAAAGGCGAGCATGCCGGGAAAAAAGAACATGAAATACAGGATGAGATCCAACGTCGCCTGTGTCCGCGGCGACCAGGCGCGATAGAGGAAATCGCCGCGCACGTGCGCGTTGCGCGAGAGCGCATAGGCCCCGGCCATCATGAACAGCATGCCGTAGAGAATGTAGGATGCGTCGAACGCCCAGTCGGTCGGCCGCAGGAACATGTAGCGCGCGAAAACTTCGTAGCTCGTGGTGAAGGTGAGGATCACGATGCACCAGGCGAAGGTCTTGCCGATCGCCGAGCTCAGCATATCGATATCGATCAGGAGCCTCCCGCCGCCGGACGGTCGGGACGCGCCTGAGAGCGCAAATCGGAGCTGCAAGACAATCGCAAGGAGCGCAATTGGCGCGACCACCAGCTGCCAGTGGTCTCGCAGAAAGCCATAAATTGAATTGGACATTGATTGCTCTGTTGCGACTGCCGGTACGCAACCGAAACCGGATCGCCGCGGGGACCAAGCCCGCGGCGATCCTCGTCGGATCAGCCGAAGAAGTGCTTGTAGGCCGTCTGCAGCGCTGCGCTGTCGAGATTGTTGACGTGCAGGTATGCGCTGGTGCGTTTCACCCAAGCCTTCTGCGAGTCGATCACTTTCTTGAAGAACGGGTCCTGGGACTGGGCCGCAATCACGCGATCCCAGGCCTGCAATTGAGCGTTCAGCACCGAATCCGGGGTCTTGATCACATTGACCCCGCGCGCCCGAATGGCCTCGAGATCCTTCGAGTAGCGGTCGTAGGCCATGGCGAGCTGATCGGAGCTCGCGGCGAACGCCGCGTTGCGGAGAATCGCCTTGAGTTCGGCCGGAAGCGAGTTGAACTTGCCCTTGTTGAAGATAATCTCGAACGCCTCCATCTGCTGATGATGGCTTCCGACCATGTAAACCTTAGACACGTCGGGGAAGCCGAGCAGGATGTCGGACGATGGATTGTTGAACTCGGCGGCGTCGATCAGGCCGCGATCCATCGCCGGCACGATTTCGCCGCCGGGAAGAATGGTCACCGCGCACCCGAGTTCCTTGAACAGGTCGGCGGAGAGCCCGACCGTGCGGTACTTGATGTTTTTGAGGTCGTCAGGCGACTTCACTTCTTTTTTGAACCAGCCGAGCGGCTGGGTGGGCATCGGGAAATAGAGGACCCCGACCGTGTTGACCTTAAGGATGTCGTTGACGAGCTCGTTATAGAGCGCCTCGCCGCCGCCGTAATAGAACCAGCCGAGGAAGCCGTGGGCATCCCAGCCGAAGGATGGCGGAGTGCCAAACAGCGAAAACGCCTTATGCTTGCCGTACCAGTAGGCACAGACCCCGTGGCCGGCATCGAGAATGCCGGAATGCACCGCGTCTTGCATCTGGAAGGCCGGGACGACCGCGCCTGCCGCAAGCACTTCCAGCTTGAGCCTGCCGCCGGTCATATCATTGACCTTCTTGGCGTAGTCCACCGCCATTTCATGGAAAATATCCTTGGTCGGCCAAGTGGACTGGTATTTCCAGGTCATGGTCTGCGCGCGTGAGACCTGCGGCATGGCGACTGCGGCGGCGCCGGCGGCTCCGGCGGCAAGCAGGAATTTGCGGCGGGTGGCCGCTTTCGGATGGGGGTTGATCTTTTTTGTAGACATGGGCAATGCCCTCCCTTGTTGGGCGCCATCGTCGGCTTTTCAACGAATGAAAACTGGCCTACCTGGCGAGTGGTCCAGTTTGGCCGGACTATCAGCCTTAAACAAGGGGTCGCGAACTGAAAGCGCGCCAAAGGCTTAGCGCTGGGGCCAATCACCGGCTTTATGCGGCGCTGCATCGAGAGCGGGAGCAGCGGAACGAGTAAGGGCGAGAGGGATCAGCCTCCGTGCTTCACTTCACCTCCCCACTTGCGGGGAGGGTCGGCCGCTGAGCAAAGCGAGGCGCACCCCTCCCTCTCCTCCCGCACAAAGGGGAGGGGGCAGTATCATCACACGATCAGCCGATAGGCGGAAATGGTCAGGAAGTCCTCGAATTCAGGGGCCAATGAAAGCTCGGTGAACAATCTGACCGCGTCGGGGAAGCGCCCTTTCGCGAAGGTCTCCGCCCCGATCTCGTCCCTGATGCGCTCCATCTCTTGCACGAGCGCGGTCTTGAAGAAATCAGGCGTCACCTTGAGGCCATTATCGAGCACCGCTCCGTACTGGATCCATTGCCAGATTTGGGCGCGCGAGATTTCGGCTGTCGCGGCGTCTTCCATCAGATTGTAGATCGGCGCCGCGCCCCGTCCCCGCAGCCACGCCTCGATATACTGAACGCCGACCCGGATATTGTTGCGGAACCCCTCTTCCGTCTTCGTGCCTTCGTGAACGCGCAGAAGGTCGTCGCGCGTGACATGCACGTCATCGCGCAGGCGGTCGAGCTGATTGGGCTGCGGCATCAGGCGGTCGAACACCTCCTTGGCGACGGGAACGAGGTCCGGATGCGCTACCCACGTCCCATCATGACCCTCGCGCACTTCGCGTTCCTTGTCGGCGCGCACTTTGGCGAACGCGACCTCGTTCGCCGCCGGATTGTTCTTGATCGGGATTTGCGCCGCCATCCCGCCCATTGCGAAGGCGCCGCGGCGATGGCAGGTTTTGATCAGCAGCGCGCCATAGGCCCCAAGGAAGGCCTTGCCCATCACGACCTGAGCGCGATCCGGCAGCACGTAGTTGGGATTCTTGGCGAGCTTCTTGATGAAGGAGAAGATGTAATCCCACCGTCCGGCATTCAGTCCTGTAACGTGCTCCCGCAGCTCGTAAAGAATCTCGTCCATCTCGAAAGCGGCCGGCAGCGTTTCGATCAGCACCGTGGCCCGGATCGCGCCTTTCGGAATCCCAAGCTTGCGTTGTGCGAACAAGAAGACGTCGTTCCACAAGCGGGCCTCGAGATGCGTTTCGAGCTTTGGCAAATAAAAATAGGGCGCCGTTCCCTGGTCCAGCATGGCTTTAGCGTTGTGGAAGGCATAAAGCCCGAAGTCGAAGAGCGCGCCTGAAACCGGCTCGCCGCCGACAGACATATGCTGTTCAAGAAGGTGCCAGCCGCGTGGCCTCACGAACAGAACCGCGCGTTTGTCTGCAATGCGGTAGTGCTTGCCTGAGGCCGGATCGGTGAAATCGATCTCTCCCCGCCAGAGGTCCTTCAAATTGATCTGGCCCTCGATATTGTTGGCCCAGGTCGGCGAGTTGGCGTCCTCGAAATCCGCCATGAAAACGTTCGCGCCGGAATTCAGCGCGTTGATGATCATTTTGCGATCCACCGGCCCGGTGATTTCGACCCGGCGGTCGAGGATATCCTTAGGAATCGGAGCGACGCTCCAATCGGCCTCGCGGATGGGCCTCGTCCCGGCGAGAAAGTCGGGGAGCTCGCCGGAATCATAGCGCTTCTGCTGATCAACGCGTTTTTGCAGGAGCTCTTTGCGCGTCTTGTCGAAGGCGCGATGCAAGTCGGCCACGAAGGACAAAGCGGCTGGAGAGAGGATCTCCTCGTACCGAGGCCCCGGCTGTCCCGTGATGCTAACTCCGCTCGCATTCAAGGATTGTTTGCGTGCAACCGGGCGCGCCATTGCGCGTTTGCGAATGCTTGGACGCGCGCGACCGCGCAACGCCGGCTGCGGCGACTCGGTTGGCCGATGCCGTGGGGCGGGCCGCGCCGCCGCCGGGGCGGTTTGCACCGTTTTCGGAGCCGCATGGCGCGCCCCCCTGCGGCCCTCGGCCGGGGCGCGCTTCGCAGTCGCCGGCTTGCCAGTGGCCGGCTTGCCAGTCGCCGGCTTGCCAGTCGCCGGCTTTCCGATCGAGGGTCGCTTCGGCCCCTTGCGGGCCGCAGCCGATTTCTTTGCTTTCACCGCAACGGCTTTGCCGCGACGCTTCAACTTGGCCGCGTTCGCGCCGGCTTTCTTGGCGGCGGACTTCTTAGGACCCGCCGCCTTCTTTTTGCGGTTCTTAGTCTTTTTTCTCGTCTGCTTTGCTGCCATAACCGGTCTCCTCACCCGAGGTTCTTATACTCGGGGTAGGCATCGGTCGATAGCCGCTCATTTGCGCCGACCCGAAAGGCGACCCGAGCGAAGGCGCCGAACTCGCCGGGCGCGTTGCTGATGTGCTCGCGCCCATTGCTCCCGAGGAGGTCGATACGGGAGCGGCGGGTCGCGGCGCACTCGGCCTGGCTGGCGCGGGAGCTGCCGGCTTGGAAGCAGCCGCCGGCGTCTCCGGCTTAGGTGCGGGCGCTGGCGATTCGGGCGTTTTGGTTGCTGGCCTTCTCGTCCGCTTCGTGCTGGTTTTTCTCGCACCGGTCTTCTTGCCGGGGGATTTCTTCGCAGTCGATTTTTTCGCAGTCGATCGTTTGGCGCCAGTGCGCTTTTTGGCTGCTGACTTGCGCGCGGTCTTCTTCGCTGCTCCTCTACGCCGTACGGCCTTCTTCGCGGCCTTTGCGCCCGTCCGTTTCTTCGTTCCGACGGCTCGCTTCGCCCTCTTGACCTTACTCTTCTTGCCCCTCTTGGACTTTGCTGCTGCTTTCGCCATCGATCGGTCCTCCTGACAGCCTCGATGCCCGATTTAACATATCCACAAGTGAGTCGCGCGCATAATCCGCGATTTGCTCGCCGAAATCAAAGCGATCAGTGCGGCGCGAGAGGAACAGGCGTCTTTGCTTGCGCAGGCCCGAACGCGGACTGCGTCAGCTGCGGCGAGCCTACTCCGCCGCTGGCCCAATCGAGGAGCTCGACCGTGTGAACGACCGGAATGGTCGCGCCTGATGCGATCTGCGTCATGCAGCCGATATTGCCGGACGCGATCAGGTTTGCATTAAGCTTTTGAATGTTCTCTATTTTTCTTGCAAGCAGGCGGTCCGCGAGATCCGGCTGAAGGATGTTGTAGACGCCGGCCGATCCACAACAGAGGTGGCCTTCCGGTATATCGCGAACGATGAATCCCGCCTGCGTGAGCAATGCTTTCGGCTCGCGCGTTATCTTCTGGCCGTGCTGCATCGAGCACGCGGCATGATAGGCGACCACCTGGCCGGTAGGGCGGGAAAACTGAAGATCGAGCCCGGACAAATACTCCGAGATGTCCCGTGCGAGGGCGCTGACCCGCGCCGCATTTTGCGCATAAGCTGGATCGTTGCGCAGCATGAAGCCGTAGTCCTTCACCGTCGTTCCGCATCCGGAGGCCGTGATCAGAATCGCGTCGAGGCCCTCGCCTTCGATCTCCGCGGTCCAGGCATCGACATTGGCGCGCGCCTGGGCGAGCGCGCGCTCCTCGCGCCCCATGTGATGCACGAGCGCGCCGCAACAGCCCTCGCCGTCCGGCAGCACGACTCCGACGCCGTGCCGGTTGAGGAGCCGAATCGCCGCCTCGTTGATGGATGGAGCAAGCACCGGATTGGCGCAGCCGGACAGGATCGCCACCCGCCCCCGCCGCGGTTCTGCGGCGGCGAAAACGCGCCGGCCGCGCCGCGCCGTCATGGCCGGCGGCGCCTTAGGCGCAAGCTTGAGCATCGCCGCAACACGCTTGAATCCGGCCGCAGCGAGGAGTGGAGCGAACGGTTTCGCGAACAAGGCCGCCATGAGCGACCAGCGGAACAGATTCGGGTTGGGCAGGACGGACGCCAGCACCGCCCGCATCAGCCGATCGCCCGAGGGTCTGCGATAGGTCTTTTCGATGCGCGCGCGGGCGTGATCGACGAGATGCATGTAATGCACGCCGGACGGACAGGTGGTCATGCAGGAAAGGCACGAGAGGCAGCGATCGATGTGCTTGACCACCTCCGGCGCGGCCGTGCGATCGTTCTCCAGCATGTCCTTGATCAGGTAGATGCGTCCGCGCGGCGAATCCAGCTCATCGCCAAGCAGGACATAGGTCGGACATGTCGCAAGGCAGAAGCCGCAATGCACGCAGGTGCGCAGAATTCTTTCCGACTCGACTATTCCGGGGTCGGTAAGCTGTTTCAATGAGAAGTTCGTTTGCATCGCTCACACACCTGCATACATGCGGCCGGG
>WBZR01002401.1_pt1 | contig 19311 bp, 16 predicted proteins | sample 5204231 | NCBI WGS metagenome assembly WBZR01 (sample SAMN12412403, study PRJNA552823) | activated sludge metagenome | isolation source: activated sludge from anammox sidestream of wastewater treatment plant... | place: USA: Virginia | collected 2017-08 | reverse complement strand
GGTGCGGCAGCGCCCTGTGCGCCCTGTGCGCGCTGCGGCACGCCGGCAGCGCGGCGCAGCGCGCGCACGTCGACGGCATCGAGCTCGACCCAGGCGCCGCGCTCGAGGCCGCGCGGCATCACCACCGAACCGTAACGGATGCGGATCAGGCGGCTCACCGCGTGCCCGACCGCCTCGAACAGCTTGCGCACCTCGCGGTTGCGCCCTTCGGTGATGACGACGCGATACCAGTGGTTGGCGCCCTCGCCGCCGCCGCCGTCGTCGATGCTGCGCAGCGCCGCGCGCTGACCGTCGATCTCCACGCCCTCCTGCAGCCTGGCCTGCGCCTCCTCGCTCAGCACGCCGAGCGAGCGCACGGCGTACTCGCGCTCGACGCCGAAACGCGGATGCATCAGCTGGTTGGCCAGTTCGCCCGAGCTGGTGAACAGCAGCAGGCCCTCGGTGTTGATGTCGAGCCGGCCGACCGACTGCCACTTGCCCTGCAGCAGGCGCGGCAGGCGCCGGAACACCGTCGGGCGCTGCTGCGGGTCGTCGTGCGTGACGACTTCGCCGGCCGGCTTGTGGTAGGCCAGCACGCGCGGCGGCGGCGGCGCGATGCGATAGCGCACGGGCTTGCCGTCGAGCTGGATGCGGTCGCCGAAGGAAACGCGCTGGCCGGTGTGCGCGGGCTGCCCGTTCACGGTGAGGCGGCCTTCGACGATCATCTGCTCGAGGTCGCGGCGCGAGCCCAGGCCGGCCTGCGCCAGCACCTTGTGCAGCTTGGGCGCGTCGGGCTCGGGAGCCAGCACGCGCCGGGCCGGCGCAGCGACCGCGTCTGCCGCCCCGGCCGCGGCATCGACCGGCGGCTCGACATCGTAAGCGCCGCTCAGCACCTCGGCGAATCGTTCGTGCGCGTCGGGTGCTTCGGCGCGCGGCGCAGCGGTCTCGGCACCGCTGCCCTGCGACGCTGCGCCCCCCTCGCCGCCTTCTGGGCGCCGATCGCCGCGCCGCCCGCGCCGACGGTTGCGCCCCCGTCGGGATCCACGCTCGCCCTCGGGCCGCACGACGCCGTCACCGACAGCCGCGGCGGCCGGCGCCTCGGCCGCCATCGGCTCCGCGTGCACGCTCGCAGGCGCCGCTGCCGCGTCGTCCGACGCCGCTGCGGCGTCGTCCGTGGCGCGCGACGCATCGTCGGCCGGCGCTGCAGCCGGTATCGGCTCGACACCCGGCGCGGCGTCGCGCGGCCGCGGGGCGCGCCGGCGCTTGGGCTTGGCGCCGGCGGGCTGGGGCGTCGGTTCAGCGTCGGACTCGGGTGCACCGGCGGGCGGCAGTTCTTGCTCGTTGGCGTTCATGCTTGCGGATCGTGGGCGATGTCTTCGGCAATCAGGGGAGCAGCTTCGTGACGGGCCGGGGCTCCGGCAGGGGGGGGCTCGGACGGATCGGCCGCTGCGGCGTCCAGCGGCAGGCTGGCCTGCGGTTCATCGAGCAGCGCCGCGGCCGGTTCGAGCACCGCCGCGGCGGCCGCGGCTGCCGGGCCGTCCAGCACGGGCAGCTGTTCGAGCCCGGCGAGCCCGAGGTCGTCGAGGAACTGCCGTGTCGTCGCGTAGAGCGCAGGCCGTCCGGGCGCCTCGCGAAAGCCGATGGCCTCGATCCAGCCGCGGTCCTCGAGTTGCTTGACGATCTGGCTGCTCACCGTCACGCCGCGGATGTCCTCGATGTCGCCGCGCGTCACCGGCTGGCGATAGGCGACGATGGCCAGCGTCTCCATCGCGGCGCGCGAATACCGCGGCGGCTTCTCCGGGTGCAGGCGGTCGAGGTACTCGCGCATCTCGGGGCGGCTTTGCAGGCGCCAGCCGCTGGCCAGCGCCACCAGCTCGACGCCGCGGCCCTCCCATTCCCGGGCGAGCTCTTCGAGCATGCGGCGGATCGTGTCGGGGCCGACTTCGCCGTCGAAGAGCGCGCGCAACTCGGGCAGCGCCAGCGGCGCGGCGGCGCAGATCAGCGCCGTCTCCAGGACGCGTTTGGCCTGTGTGGTGTCCATGGCCTGTGGCTCGGGGTGCCGTCCCGCGATGGGCGGCGCAAGGGTCCAGGGGGTCGGCCCGGTCGCGGCGACTCGGGGCCGGGCGGCGGTCTCGCCGAAGGTCGGAACTGCAGGGCAACCCGCGGGAGGCAACCCGCGGCCGGCAGCGCATCGACATTATTCGGAGGGCATTGTAGCGCCCGCCACCTGCGCCCAGGCACGGGCAAAGTCCACGGGCGGCAGGCAGCCGAAGGCGAGCGCGCGGCCGTCGACCGGGTGCGCGAAGGCAAGCCGCCAGGCATGCAGGGCCTGACGCTGCATGCCCAGCGCCGGCCGGCCGCCGTACAGCGCGTCGGCCACCAGCGGCAGGCCGCGCGAGGCGAGGTGCACGCGGATCTGGTGCGTGCGTCCGCTGTGCAAGGCGCATTGCAGGGCCGAACAGCCGTCGCGCGCGGCGATCCGCTGCACGTCGGTGCGCGCTGCGCGGCCGCCGGCAGCAAGCGCGACGACGGCCATGCGCAGGCGCGAGCGCGGATCGCGGCCGATCGGCGCGTCGACGCTGAAGCGCTCCTGCGGCGGCACGCCATGCACCAGCGCGAGGTAGCGGCGCTGCACGCGCCGCGCGGCGATCGCCTGCACGAGCGCCGTCGCCGCGGGCAGGGTCCGGGCCACCACCATCAGGCCCGAAGTGTCCTTGTCGAGCCGGTGCACGATGCCGGCACGCGGCAGCGCGGCGGCGCGCGCGTCGTGCGCGAGCAGCCCGTTGAGCAGCGTCCCCGACCAGTGGCCGGCGGCCGGGTGCACCACCAGGCCGGCCGGCTTGTCGAGCACCAGCAGGTGTTCGTCCTCGTACACGATCGCCAGCGCCATCGGCTCGGGGCGGAAGGCACGGCTCTCGTCGGTCGGCACGAGTTCGAGGCGCACGCACTCGCCTGCGCGCATGCGCCGCGCCGCCGCCGGCGGCGCTGCCGGCGCCGGCTCGAGCGTGACATGGCCGCGCTCGAGCAGGTGCTGCAAGTGGCTGCGCGAGAACTCGGGAGCCAGCGCCACCAGCACCTTGTCCAGGCGCTGACCATGCTGTGCGGCTTCGACGACCGCCGTGCGGGTCTCGACGGGTCCGGGATCGGCGGCGCCCGGCGCCGGCATGTCGTCGGCATCGTCGGCAGCGCCGGGCGCCACGCTGCCGGGCGGCGCGGCCGCGCAGGCCTGCACGGGTGCCGCCTTCCTATAATCCGCGACCTTTCGCACCCGGCCAGACTGCTCGATGATCGTTCCCCACCTGGGCCGCGCGCTCGCTGCCGGCCTGCTTGCGCTGGCCCTGCTCGCGGCCGGCTGCAGCAGCGCGCCGACCAAGAGCGAGGCGCCCGACGCCACAGCCGAGAAATTGTATCGGGAGGGTCGTGACGAACTGACCGCCGGCGCCTACGAGCGCGCGATCAAGCTGTTCGAGCGCGTCGAGGGCCTGGCTGCCGGCACGCTGCTGGCGCAGCAGGCGCAACTCGACATGGCCTATGCGCAATGGCGCAGCGACGAGCGCGCGACGGCGCTGGCGACGATCGAGCGCTTCATCAGGCTCAACCCCTCGAGCCCGGCGCTGGACTACGCGATGTACCTGCGCGGCACGATCAACTTCAACGAGAACCTCGGCCTGCTCGGCAACCTCACCGGGCAGCGCATTTCCGAGCGCGACCAGCGCGCATCGCGCGACGCCTGGCAGGCCTACAAGCAGCTCGTCGAGCAATTCCCGAATTCGCGCTATGCGCCCGACGCCCGGCTGCGCATGGACTTCATCGTCAATTCGCTCGCCGAGTACGAACTCGGCGTGGCGCGCTACTACTATCGGCGCGGCGCCTACCTGGCCGCCGTCAACCGCGCGCAGCAGGCGGTCACCGAGTTCCCGCGCGCGCCTGCGGTCGAGGAGGCGCTGGCGCTGATGATGCGCGGCTACGACAAGCTCGGCCTGGCAACCCTGCGCGACGACGCCGAACGCGTGCTGCGCAAGAACTTCCCGCGCAGCGCCTTCCTCGCCCAAGCCGAGGGCAGCGGCGACAAGCCCTGGTGGCGTTTCTGGTGAACGGTGTTGCGCGCGGCCGGCGAGTTCAGCTCCCGTGCGCCGCAGCCAGTTCTGCCAGCCAGGCCAGTGCCTGCTCTTCGGTCTCGATGCGGGTCATCGGCGGCAGCGCGGCCAGCAGCCGCCTGCCGTAGCCCATCTGTGCGACGCGCGGGTCGCACAGCACCAGCAGGCCGCGGTCGCTCTCGGTGCGGACGAGCCGGCCCGCGCCCTGCTTGAGCGCCACCGCGGCCTCGGCCACGAAGTACGCGTCGAACGGGTCGCGGCCGGCGGCGCGCAGCTGGCGCACCCGCGCCTCGACCAGCGGATCGTTCGGCGGCGGGAACGGCAGCTTGTCGATGACGACGCATTGCAGCGTGTCGCCCGGCATGTCGATGCCTTCCCAGAACGTCTGCGAGCCGACCAGCACCGCGCCGCGTCCGTCGCCGTAGCGCTGCAGCAAGCTGCGCCGCGGCCCGCTGCCCTGCACCAGCACGGTGAGCTGCGGGGCCGCCGCACGCGCGGCCTCGGCCACCTCGGGCAGCACGCGCAGCGTGGTCGTCAAGACGAAGGTGCGGCCGCCCAGAGCGCCGGCCAGCCGCGCCGCGAGCGCGCCGACGGCGGCCGGATGCTCGGCCTGCTGCGGCTTCGGAAACGGCCGCGGCACCCACAGGCGGGCGTGCGCCGGATAGTCGAACGGACTGCCCACCACCAGCTTGGCGGCGTCCTCCAGCCCGGTGGCCCCGGTGAACCACGACAGCTCGGCGTCGTCACCCAGCGTGGCCGACGTGAAGATCCAGCTCTTGGCCGCCGCGGCCCGCTGCTCGCCGAGCAGGTCGCGGATGTCCAGCGGCGACTCGACCAGTCGCGCCTGCTGCGGCTTGAGGTCGATCCAGCGCACGCGCCCCGGCGCTGCGGGATCGACGAAGGCCCGGGCCAGCTCGGCCAGGGTCGCGCCACGCTGGGCCAGGCGGGGGAAGTCCGGCGCCGCCTCGGCCACGGCCTGGGCTGCCGCACCCGCAGCTCGGGCCGCCTCGGCCAGCGCCGCGAGCGGCGCGGCCAGCGCGTCGGCGCGCTCGTCCCAGCGCAGTTTGACGACGCCGCGCACCTCGCGCAGCGCGCCGGCGCAGGCCAGACGCAGGGCGCGCGCGCCACGCTCGACGCCGGCCTGCAGCCCGGCCCAGTCCTGCAGGCCGCGCGCGCCGCGCAGGCCGCAGGCGAGCAGGTCGCGTCCGAACTCGAGCGCCGCACCGGTGGCCAGCGTGGTGCCGAGGAACTGCACGCCGGCCTCGACCAGCTGGTGCGCCTCGTCGAACACCGCGGCGTCGACGCTGGGCAGCAACTCGGCCACGCCACTGTCGCGCAGTGCGAGGTCGGCGAAGAACAGGTGGTGGTTGACGACCACCAGGTCGGCCGCCATCGCGTCGCGGCGCGCCTGCACGACATGGCAGTTGCGGTACTCGGGGCATTCGGTGCCCAGGCAGTTGTCGCGCGTCGACGTCACCAGCGGGACCACCGGCGAGCGCTCGTCCAGGCCCTCGACCTCGGCCAGGTCGCCGCTGCGCGTCGCGCCCGCCCAGGCGACGACGCGCGCCAGCGCACGCACGGCGAAGCGATCGGGCAACTGCGCCTCGCTCTGCGCCTGGCGCAGCCGCCAGCGGCAAAGGTAGCTCGCGCGGCCCTTGAGCAGCGCCAGGCGCGTCGGCAGGCCCAGCGTGCGCACCAGCACCGGCAGGTCGCGCAGGAAGAGTTGATCCTGCAGGCTCTTGGTCGCGGTGCTGACCAGCGCGCGCCGGCCCGAAAGCAGCAGCGGCACGAGGTAGGCGTAGGTCTTGCCGACGCCGGTGCCGGCCTCGGCCACCAGCGTTTCGCGCGCGTCGAGCGCGGCGGCAATGCGCAGCGCCAGCTCGTCTTGCAGCGCGCGCGGCGCGAAGTGCGCATCGCGCGCGGCCAGCGGGCCGTCGGCGGCGAAGGCGCGCGCCACCTCTGCGGCCAGATCGCCGCTCATCGCCGGCCCTGCGCGCGCATCACGCGCCGATCAGGCCGGTTCGGGCGGCTCGAGCTCGGCCTCGAGGCGTGCGATCTCGTCGCGCAGCAGCAGCCGCCGCTTCTTCAGGCGGCGCAGCGTCAGCTCGTCGGACCCGCGGTCGAGCGCGTTGCGATCGATCAACTCGTCCAGGTCGGCGTGCTCGATGCGCAACTCGATCAGGCGGCGCTGCGGCGAATGCAGGTTGTCGTCCATTGCTCCACACTGGGACCGGGTAGCACGGAGTTTATAGTCGGTGCAATGCCTCCGGCCCCCGTACCTTTCCGACTCAGCGCGGCCACCGGGCTGCACCGCGGCGACCGCAGCTACCAGCAAGACCAGGTCGAGATCATGCTGCACCCGCGCGTGCCGGGCTCGGTGTTCGGCATCGTGGCCGACGGCATGGGCGGCAAGAGCGGCGGGCGCAAGGCGGCCGACCAGGTGATGCTGACGGCGCGCCAGATCTTCGAGCGCTTCGTGCCGCAGCAAGACGACGCCGCCGACATGCTCAGGCAGGTGGTGCAGGAAGCGCACCTGATGATCAAGCTGACGGCCATCACCGCCGAGGAGGAGCCGCACAGCACGCTGGCGGCCTTCTGCATCGGACCGGGGCTCGAGTGCGACGTGATCCACGCCGGCGACTCGCGCGTGTACCACTTCCGCGGCGCCGAGATGATGCAGCGCACGATCGACCATTCCTTCGTGCAGCGCCTGATCGACGAGGGCAAGCTCAGCGAGGACGCTGCCAACAGCCACCCGCAGGCCAACCTGCTGACCGGCTGCCTGGGCACGCACGCCGAGCCGCCGATCGCGCCCTGGCACATCGAACGCCTCGAATACGGCGACACGCTGCTGGCCTGCAGCGACGGCCTGTGGCACTACTTCACGCCCAAGGAGATCGGCGCGATCTTGCACACGCTGCCGCCGCGCGAAGCCAGCGAGATGCTGGTAGGCAAGGCCCGCCAGCGCGCGCGCGGCGGCGGCGACAACCTCTCGCTCGCGCTGGCACGCGTCGACCCGCTGCCCTGAACTGCGGCGGCGGCATCGGCGACGCCGGTTGTACCGGACGGCGTCAGCGCCGCGCTGCGCTGGCCGGCAGCGGCGACGCGCTCTGGCCGCTCGCGGCCCGATCGCGCAGCCTGCGCTCGATGCGTTCCTGGGTGGCGCGTGCATCCTGGCGGCGGCGCTCGGCTGCTGCGGCGCGTTCGGCGGCCTGCTGCTCGCGCTGCGGCACAGGGGTCTCGTCGGACCTGCGCCCGGCCGGCGATGCCGCCGCAGCCGGCGCACGTGCCCGGCGCACGGGAGCGGCCGCCGGCGGCGCGCGCGCCGTCGACGCCTGCTGCCGCTCGTGCAGCGCACGCAGGTGTTCGGCCGCCCGCTCGCGCCGCTCGGCTTCGGCCAGCGCGAGTTCGCGTTCGCGCAGCAGTGCCAACGCCTCGCGCCGACGCTGGCGCACGGCCTCGAGGCAGGCGTTGACGGCAAAGCGGCGGCGACAGGCCGACTCCTCTGCGGCGAAGCCGGCTTCGTGCTGCTCGCGTTGCTGCGCCAGCGCCGCGCGCGCGTCGGCCGCGGCCACCGTTCCGGCCGCCAGCGCGCCCAGCACGACCAGCCCGACCACCGGCAGCAGCCGGCGGCCGGGACGGCGCGGCCAAGGCGCGCAGCGGTGCGCAGCCGCCATCAGGTGAGCGCGGTGTCGACCTCGCGCCGCGCCTGCGCCAGATAGGCGGCCGACTGCATCTCGGCCAGGCGCGAGACCGTGCGCGGGAACTCGTGCACGAGCGGCCCCTCGACATAGAGCTGCTCGGGCGGGACCGCGGCCGAGACGATGAGCTTGACGCGCCGGTCGTACAGGACGTCGACCAGCCAGGTGAAGCGCCGCGCCTCGCTGGCCAGGCGCGGCGCCATCTGCGGTACCTCCGACAGCAGCAGCGTGTGGAAGCGGCTGGCCAGCTCGAGGTAGTCGTTCTGCGAGCGCGGCCCGCCGCACAGCGTCTTGAAGTCGAACCAGACCAGGCCGCCGGCGCGGCGCAGCGCGCGCAACTCGCGGTGCTCGATGTGCAGCAGCGGCGTCTCGTCGCGCGTCTCGGCCAGCTGGTCGAAGGCGCGCGCCATCGCCGCCGCGGCCGCGGCATCGAGCGGGAAGTGGTACATGCGCAGCAGCTCGAGCGTGCGCCGGCGGTAGTCGACGCCGGCGTCGACGGCGACGATCTCGAGCTTCTCCTTCAGCAGCTCGATCGCCGGCAGGATGCGGTCGCGGTGCAGGCCGTTCGGATACAGCTCGTCGGGCGCGAAGTTCGACGTCGTCACGATGCTCACGCGATGCGCGAACAGCGACTCGAGCAGCCGGTGCAGGATCATCGCGTCGGTGACGTCGGCGACATGGAACTCGTCGAAACAGATGAGCCGCAAGCGCCTCGCGACGCGCCGGCCGAGCGCGTCGAGCGGGTTCACCGTGCCCTTGAGCTCCTGCAGCTGACGGTGCACCTCGCGCATGAACTCGTGGAAGTGCAGCCGCGTCTTGCGCGTGAGCGGCACGGCCTGGTAGAAGCAGTCCATCAGGAAGCTCTTGCCGCGTCCGACGCCCCCCCACAGGTACACGCCGCGCGGGATCGGCGGGCGCACCAGCAGTTTGGCGACCGCGTTGCCGCGGCGCGCCTTGTACGCCGTCCACTCGCGCTCGCAGCGCGCCAGCGCCTCGATGGCGCGCAACTGGGCGGGGTCCGGCCGATAGCCGCGCTCGCTGAGGGTTTGCCGGTACAGCCGCTCGACCTCGGACATCGGCCAATGCTAGCCGCAGCCGTCGGCCGATCGCCGGCCACGTGACGCAGGTCAAGGGCAAGGGCGGCCCGCCGCGACAGCATTCGACCCGGCGCGCTCCGGGCCCGGACCCGGCACGACGCGCAGGCGCAACGGAGGAGATACGCCTTGACCCAGCAGACCATACCCCCGGACGACGCCGGCGCCGGCACGGCGCCGCCGGCCCCGGCCGACCCCAAGCCGCCCGCGCCCCAGCCCTCGCGCCGCGGCTTCCTGCGCGACGGCGGCATGCTCGGCCTGTCCTCGCTCATGGGCACGGCCACGCTGATGGCGGCGTCGGACGACGCCCAGGCCGCCATCGAGTGGGGCGAGCATTTCCAGAAGAACTACCGTCTGATGACGCCCGAGGAGAAGGCTCAGGCGCGCACGCGCCTGGAGCGGCGCTATTCCGAGGAATACGGCAAGAAGGTCTCGGTCGACACGACCGAGGCGCAGCCGGGCGTGCTGATGGGCTACGCGCTCAACATCCGCAAATGCATCGGCTGCCGGCGCTGCGTGCACGCCTGCGTCGCCGAGAACAACCAGTCGCGCGGCGCGCGCCCGGGCGAGCGCATCGAGTGGATCCAGGTGCTGCGCATGGAGCGCGGGCACTTCTCCAAGGACAAGGTGAACCAAGGCGGCTACCCCGAGGGCCTGGGCATCCAGGTCGGCGGCAACGCGTACACGCCGGCCGGCACCGTGCTCGAAGGCGAGTACCGCTACGAGCCCAAGGCGGTGCCGGAGGCCGATGCCACCTACATGCCGATCGCCTGCATGCAGTGCGAGAAGCCGCCCTGCGTCAAGGTATGCCCGGTGCGCACCACCTACCGCGAGGCCGACGGCCCGGTGGTGATCGACTACAACTGGTGCATCGGCTGCCGCATGTGCATGGGCGCCTGCCCCTACTGGGCGCGCCGGCTCAACGTCACCACGCCCGTGCTGCCCAAGGAGGCGATGAACCCGGTGACGCATTACCTGGGCAACCGCCCGCGCATGCGCGGTGTGGTCGAGAAGTGCCACTGGTGCCTGCAGCGCACGCGCCACGGCCGCTACCCGGCCTGCGTCGAGGTCTGCCCGGTGGGCGCGCGCAAGTTCGGCAACCTGCTCGACCCCGAGAGCGAAGTGAGCCAGGTGCTGGCGCGCAAGAACGTGTTCCGCCTCAAGGCCGAGCTCAACACGTTCCCGAAGTTCTTCTACTTCTACGACTGACGGGAGCGCAGCCGTGCTTGCCAGTTTCGTCTCCGACTACCTGCGCTACGTGCTCAAGGGCGGCACGAAGTACTACGCCTGGATGGGCATCCTCGGGCTCTTCATCCTCGGCATGCTGTATGTGTTCTACCTGCAGAACACCGAGGGCCTGATCGTCACCGGCATGACGAGCCAGATCCACGATGGTCTGTACTTCGCCAACCTGGTGTTCCTGGTCGGCGTCGCCGCGGGGGCGGTGACGATCGTCTTCCCGGCCTACGTCTACCATCACGAGGGCATGCACAAGGTCACCGTGCTGGGCGAGATGCTGGCCGTCACCGCGGTGATCATGGTGATGCTGTTCGTGTTCGCGCACATGGGGCGGCCCGACCGGCTGTGGCACATGGTGCCGGTGATCGGCATCTACAGCCTGTCGTCGATGCTCGGCTGGGACGTACTCGTGCTCACCGGCTACCTGCTGCTCAATCTGGTGGTGGGCTTCTACTACCTGTACTCCAAGTACAGCGGCAAGCCGGTGAAGCGCAGCATCTTCATGCCGCTGGTGTACGTGTCGATCGTCTGGGCGCTGTCGATCCACACCGTCACGGCGTTCCTGATCTCGACGATGCCGGCGCGCCCGATGTGGTTCCACAGCGTGATGCCGATCCGCTTCATCTCGACGGCGTTCGCGGCCGGGCCGGCGCTCATCATCCTGGCCTTCCTCGTGATCCGCAAGAACACGCGCATGTGGATCGACGACAGCGCCATCAAGCTGCTGGCCGCCATCGTCACCTGGTGCCTGGGCATCGCGATCTTCCTCACGCTGTCGGAGGTGGTGGTCGAGCTCTACGCGCGCACCGAGCACGCCAACGGCCTGTACTACCTGATGTTCGGCCTGCACGGCCTGACCGCGCTGGTGGCGTGGTTCTGGAGCGCCATCGTGCTCATGGTCGGCGCCTTCGTGCTGTTCCTCGTGCCCAGGTTCCGCAACGACATGTCGCTGCTGCCGATCCCCTGCGCGATGGCCTTCGCCGGCATCTGGATCGAAAAGGGCATGGGGCTCATCGTGCCGGGCTTCGTGCCCTCCCCGATCGGCGAGGTGACCGAGTACCACCCGACCTTCCTCGAGTGGCTGATGACGGCGGGGATCTGGGCCTTCGGCTTCTTCCTTCTCACCATCTTGCTCAAGGGCGCCATCGGCATCTTGCTGGGCGAGATCAGACCCGGCGCCGGCCGGGCGGCGGCGAACTGAGGTGCGGGCCATGAACAAGCTCATCATTCCTGCCCTCGCCCTTGCGCTGTGCGGCGGCGCGCTGGTCTCGGTGATCGCGCAGGACGCCGCCAAGACCGAGGCGACAGCGACGCAGCCGCCGGCCGCGGCGGCCTCGGAGCCGGCCGCCGAAGTGCTTTGCTTCGAGAGCCGCAAGGACGCCAGCAAGACCACCCAGCGCGAGCTCGCGCCCGGCCTGCCCAACGTCAGGTGCTCGCCGACCACCAGCGCCGTACTCTGGTACGGCGACCCCTACGACGGCACCCGGCCGATGGGCAAGATGCCTCTGCTCGACAAGATCCCCGAAGGCCAGGCTGTCGTCAAGCCGCGCTCCGAGCAGATGATGTTCCTCGCCCAATGCGCCACCGCCTGCCACAACGGCGTGATCCCGCCGGGCTTTCCGAAGGACAAGCGCGCCGTGCCGATCCCGACGATGGAAGCGATGGTGCCCGACCTCAAGGACTTCCAGCATGGTCGCGGCCGCATCTGGTGCCTGGACTGCCATCACCCGACCAAGCGCAACATGTTCGTCGACAACTACGGCGACACGATCGCCTTCGACCAGCCGCAGCTGCTGTGCGGCAAGTGCCATGGCGACAAGCTGCGCGACTGGCGCGACGGCATCCACGGCAAACGCATCGGCGAGTTCACGAACACGGGCAAGAAGCGCTGGTTCAGCTGCCCCGAGTGCCACAACCCGCACAACGTGCAGGACGGAGCACGCAACCGCGGCTTCGCGCAACTGCAGCCCGAGCCGCCGCCGCAGCTGCCGCACGGCATGAAGGACGCGGCCTACGAGAAGACGCCGCCGATTCCGCACTGATGTCCGACACGCCCGACCCGCCCAAGCCGGTGCGCGGCGACCCGACCTGGGTCGCCCCGGCGCTCACGCGCGAGGAGCAGACGCGCAACGTCGGCAAGACGCCGGTGTTCTTCGGGCCGCCGCTGGCCCGGCTCACCGAAGGGCAGCGCAACACGCTCGAAATCAGCGGCAAGCTCAACCGCACGGCCGAGCGCTACCTCGAGCTGATGCGCCGCCACGGCGTCGCACTGAGCGACGCCGAACGGCACTGCCTCGCGCGCCTGTGCGACATCGGCTTCATGTCGCCGCTCGAGATCCGCGAGCTTCCGCTCGAGGTCGAACTGACCGACTTCGACTGCGAGGGCCTCGACAAGCCCGCGCTGGCCGCCAAGCTCAGGGCCGCCAGCTTCGCCGACCTCCTGGCAATCGTCGAGTCGCTGGGTTTCTGAGCGGCGTTGGACGGCCCGGCCATGGCGGCGCTGTCCCGCAGCGCGCGACCGCGGTCGACCGATAATCCTGGCGTCATGGACGCGACGCTCGGCCGGTACGGCGCGATACGCCGCGCAAGCGGCAGGCTGCTTGGCAGCGCCGCGGTCTGCGCGTCGGCACTGTGCGCGGCCGCCTGCGCCGCGCCGACCGCAGCCGACCCCGCGCAGGCGGCGATCGAGCGCCTGATCGGCGACGCGCCGTGCGACCACGACGGCCAGTGCCGCACGCTGCCGATCGGGCACAAGGCTTGCGGCGGCCCCGAGCGCTGGCTGCCCTGGTCGACCAAGGCGACGGACGAAGCCAGGCTGCATGAACTGCTCGCGCGGGCGGGCAGCGGCAGCCTGCCTCCGCCTGCCCGCCCGCAGGGGTATTCGCTGTGCGTCGTCGTTCCCGATCCGGGAGCCGTCTGCCAGGCGGGCCGCTGCGTCCTGCGCGAAGGTCCAGCCGCGGCGCGCTGACGCCTTCACCCGGGCGGGCGGCGGCCGGACGCGACAAGGGGCGCCTCGCGGCGCCCCTTGCATGCCGAGCGGCCGTGGGCCGCGCGGCTCAAGGCAGGGTCAGCAGCGTGGCCTGGCTGGCTCCGGACGGGTTGTCGCGGAACATCACCATCGCTCCGGCTGCCGGCGTCAGCGCTTGCTCGGCGGCATTGACCGTCACCGTCGCCGTGCCGCTGCCGTTGGGCACGACCGCGCCGCCGCCGGCGAAGGTCACCGCCGGCGTGAAGGCGTTGTAGAGGCCGGTCCCGGGCATTGCCGCGCCGTAGCCGTCGCTGCCGAAGTAGTAGGCGCGGTACATGATGCGGGGCTGCGCCGCGCTCAGGCCCAGGCCCGAGGTGCCGCCGCTGCCCTCGCGCGGAACCGCAAGCTGGAACCAGGAGTTGTCGGTGGGCTGCGTGAGCGAGAACAGCGTGGATCCGCCGCCGTTGATGTTGCAACCGGCGTCGGTCGGGAACAGCGCCGTGTAGTAGGCGTTGTTCGGGAACGTCGAAGAGAACGCCGACGCGTTGATGCCGATCAGCACGAAGTTCGGCTTGAACTTGGACGGGTCGGTGTTGCCGCTGGTGTCGATGCAGATGTCGACCTCCTGGAATGCCAGCGTCGTGGACGTCCGGTTGTGCGTGTTGACGCCGAAGACGATGTTGGTTCCGGACATCGCGGTGCCCACCGCGCGCACGTCGTTCTGCGTCACCCCCTGCGGCACCGGCTGGTACTGACCCAGGCTGTACATGGCCGCCGCACCGGCGATCGCGCCGCCCGCGTTGGTGAAGTTCAGCGCATTGCCGCTCCGGGCGACCGCCATGTTCGAGCGGCTGTGCGCCACCAGGTAGTACGGCACGGAGAGCTTGACGTTGCCGTTGAGGCGTGTGTTCGACGGCGTGAGCTGGATGACGCCGCTGACGTCCTGGAACGCCGTGCCGCCGCCGACTGCGCCGGCCGGGACGTTGAGCGTGACCGGGAAGGTGGCGTCGCCGTTGGCGCCGACGATCACCGATGGGGGCGTCGCCACGCTGACGCCGGCCGGGCCGCTCGCCTTGATGACGCCGATGTTGAACTGCACGGCCTTCGGCCCGGCGTTGTGCACCGTCACCTGCCGCGTCTGGGTGTAGTCGTTCAACAGGTCGGCGTAGCCGAACGAGATGCTCTCGTTGGGTATGCGCACCACCGCCTGCGTCGCCGTCGCCGACTGCGCCTGCACGAGACCGGCGCCTTCGTTGCGCGGCAGGTAGTCCTTCATCAGCGTCGGGCTCGCGGTCTGCACGATCGCGGCGCGCAGATCGGCCGCCGGCCACGCCGGATTGGCCTGCTTGGCGAGCGCGGCGACCCCGGCCACGCCGGGCGTGGCCATCGAGGTGCCGGACATGGTCTGGAAGCCGTTGCCGGTGCCCGATGCCGTCGACACGACTGCGACTCCGGGCGCCGTGACGCCGGGCTTGAGCACACTGTCGCCGATGCGCGGACCCATCGACGAGAAGCTCGCGATCTTCGCGAATCCTGCGTTGGCAGCCAGGCCGGTGCCGGTGGCCACCGCGTTGCCTACCGGGTTGGCGCTGCCGTTCGGTCCGGCCAGCGCCGCGCCGTCGGCCTGCGCGACGCCGAAGAACGGAATCGTCACCGGCTCGTACATGTTGCCCGAATTCGGATCGGGCGCGCCGCCGGGAATCGGACCCTCGAAAGGCGGCAAGCCGGCCGAGCTGTTGATCATGGCAGCGGCCGCGGCGCCGAAATGCTGTGCCGCGCCGGCGCGGAAGGTGCGCGCGCAGGTGCCGCGCACCGTCACGACCATCTTTCCGGCCAGGCTGACGCCGGTCTTGGCCGGGTCGTATTCGTCGGGGTTGCAGCCCAGCGAGACGGTTCCGTCGCCGTTGCGCAGCACATGGATCGGGTAGCTCGTGCCGTTGGCGAAGGCCGCGCCGTTGGACACCTGGACCGCGATCGTTCCCGCTCCGGCGCGCGACAGCGCCAGACTGTCCATCGGGATGCCGGCGAGCGCGTCGGTGGCGGCGACCGAGATCGTGCCGTCGAAGACCGCCGGTGCACTCGTGATGTAGGGCGTGGGCCCGGCGTTGCCGGACGCCGCGACGACGAGGATGCCCGCGCTCACGGCATTCGCCACCGCCGTCTGCTCGGCGAGGCTGCCCGGGTCACCGTTGCCGACCACGCCGTAGTTCGCCCCGAGCGACATGCTGATCACGTCCATGCCGTGCGCCACCGCCCAGTCGATCGCCTCGGATACGACATTGGTCGAGCCGTCGCAGCCGAACACGCGCACGGCGTACAGGTCGGCCTGCGGCGCGACGCCGGGGCCGATGCTGAACGCACCGGGCGTGTAGGCCGCGGCCGTGTACGGGCCGGCGTAGGTCGTGCCGTCGGCCTTCACGCCGAAGCCGGCCGCCGTGCCGGCGACATGGCTGCCGTGGCCGGACGTCCCGGCGGTGTACGGGCAGTCCAGCGGGTTCGGGTCCGGCTGCGGGGCATTCCTGCCCGTGTACGCATCACCGACCAGATCGGTTCCGCCCTTGACCTTGGGCGCCCCGGGCCCGAACCAGGCCGGGTTCGCCGCGACGGTGTTCGCCGCGAAGGCGGCGTTGTACGCGGCGACCGTCCCGGGGCCACCGAAGTTGGCATGCGTGTAGTCGATGCCGGTGTCCAGGATCGCGACCTTCATGCCCTGACCGCGGAACCGGCCGAGCGACTGCCACGCGACCGGCGCACCCATCATCGGCACCGCGTTGACGTTGACGCGCTCGTAAATTCCCCACGCGCTTGACGTCCACCACGCCCGGCAGCTTGCGCAGCGCGGCCAGTCTGCCTTCGGGAATGGAGACCTTGATGCCGTTGAGCGCGCTTTGCAGCTGCGCGAGCACCTTGCCGCCCAGCTGACCGATGGCCCAGTGCATTGCACGCTGCTCGGCCAGACGCGACGCGATGATCGCGTTGCGCTCGGAAGGGTTCAGGCGTCGGCCGAGATCGCGCTGCACCACGGCGACCGGGTCACCGGACAGCAGGACGATGACGGTCGCCGGCCTGGTGCCCATCTGGCGCGACACGAAATCCGTGACGCTGGTGTTGCCCTGCACGGCCTCGAACTCCTGGGCCGCCGCCGGCGACAGAGCGGCGGCTGCGCCCAGTGCGGCGATCGCCAGCACATCCGGCATGTGCATCGAGCGGGTCGGCATCTTCATCTCCTCGGGTGGCTGCAAGCGGCCACGTCGTTGCTGTCGTTGTGGGGTACGCGGATCGGTGGTGCGGCTGCCGCAGCGCCGGCAACGGACTTCGTCGCCAAGCGCCGCAGCGGCCACGCGGCCGCGCGTGCGGCCATCGATCTCAGTCGCGGCGCCGGCGTACGCCGCGCACGCCCGTCAGGATGCCGAGGCTGAGCAGCGTCATGGACAGCATCGAGGGCTCGGGTACGGTGACCGAGACGTTGTCGAAGTCCCAGAACGCCGGCTCGTTGGTGAACGTGAACTTGAGCTCGGTCGCCGCGCCGCTCGCCACCAGTGCGAACGAATGCAGCGCGTAATCGGCCGCTGGCGCGTTGGCCACGGTCTCCCTGTCGATGCCGTCCCAGCTGAAGGCGAAGCTGTTGGGGGCGGCAGCGCCGAGGACGTCGGCCTCGCTCTTGAGCCAGAACTCGACGATGTACGTGAGGCCGGGGACGGTGACCAGGGTCTGGCTGATTCCGACCGGATCCAGCGCCCCGAAGTACGCGGCATAGCTGCCGGCCTGCGGGCTCTGGGTGTCGACGCCCACGAACGTCAAGTCGGTGCCGAACAGGCTCCAGCCGCTGAGGTCACCGGTCTCGAAACCGCCGTTCGTGACCAGGTTCGCGGGGGCCGCGCCCGCCAGTCCGGTGGCGCCGACGAGCGCCAGCGCCGCCATGGTGCGGCCGATTCGTCCTGAGATGCGAGTGTGCATGTGCCGGGTCCCGATTGCGTGTTGAACTGCGGCAGTTCGTGCGTCGGGACTGCCCGCGCCACGCCACCGCACCGTGCCGGAAACGTTGGCGCGCGCGCAACAGCCTGTCAGCCTGCGCTCCCCCCGGTTCGCGGGCGTGGTTTTCCCGTAGGTCGCCCGCATCGCCACCCAGTGGACCCTGCTGCACCGCAGCGCCCTGGGCGTCAGGCGTTGAGCGTGCGCTTGTCGACCGCGAGCGCGGCCTCCTTCATGGCCTCGCCCAGGGTCGGGTGGGCATGGCAGATGCGTGCGATGTCCTCGCTGCTGGCCTTGAACGCCATGGCCACGGCCGCCTCGGCGACGAGCTCGCTGGCCAGCGGGCCGACGATGTGCACGCCGAGGATCTCGTCGCTGGCCGCGTCGGCCAGGAACTTGACCATGCCGGTGCCGGCGCCCATGGCGCGTGCGCGGCCGTTCGCCGCGAACGCGAAGGTTCCGCTGCGGTAGGCGCGCCCGCTCGCCTGGAGCTGCTGCTCGGTGCGGCCGACCCAGGCGATCTCGGGGTGCGTGTAGATCACCCAGGGCACGAGGTCGAAGTCGACATGGCCGTGCTGGCCGGCGATGCGCTCGGCCACGGCGACGCCCTCCTCCTCGGCCTTGTGCGCGAGCATCGGGCCGCGCACGACGTCGCCGACGGCCCACACGCCGGCCAGGTTGGTGCGGCACGCTTCGTCCACCGCGATGCAGCCGCGCTCGTCCAGCGCCAGGCCCACCGCCTCGGGCGCCAGGCCCTCGGTGTTGGGCACGCGGCCGACGCAGACGACGAGCTTGTCGACCTCGAGCAGGCGTACCTCGCCCCTGGCGCCGGTGTAGCGCACGGCGACGCCGGCCGCACCGGTCTCGACCCCCTCGACCTTGACGCCGAGCTCGATCGCCAGCCGCTGCTTCGTGAACGCCTTGAACGCCTCCTTGGCGATCTGCTGGTCGGCCGCGCCGAGGAAGACCGGCAGCGCCTCGAGCACCGTCACCTGGGCACCCAGGCGCCGCCACACCGAGCCCAGCTCGAGCCCGACGACGCCGCTGCCGATGACACCCAGGCGCGCCGGCACCTGGCCCGACGCGCCTCCGATCGCGAGCGCGCCCTCGTTGCTGAGCACGCGCTCCTCGTCGAACGGCACGCCGGCGAGCGGGCGCGGGCGCGAGCCGGTGGCGACGATGACCTGCTTGCCGATCAGCGTCTCTTGGGCCGGCGCCGAGACCGCTATCTCCCAGCCGCCGCCCGCGGCGGCGCGCACGAACGAGCCGCGCCCGTGGAAGAAGGCGACCTTGTTCTTCTTGAACAGGTACTGGATGCCGTCGTTGGTCTGCTTCACGATCGCGTCCTTGCGCGCGATCATCTTCGCCACGTCGATCGCCAGGCCCTGGGTCGTGATGCCGTGCGCGGCCAGGCCCTTGGCCGCGTGCTCGTAGTGCTCGGAGCTCTGCAGCAAGGCCTTGCTCGGGATGCAGCCCACGTTCGTGCAGGTGCCGCCCAGCGCCGGGCCGCCCTGGGCGTTGCGCCACGCGTCGATGCACGCGACCTCCAGGCCCAACTGTGCGGCGCGGATCGCCGCGATGTAGCCGCCGGGACCGCCGCCGATCACGACGACGTCGAATGTCTTGCTCATCGTGCGCCTCGGCGTATCAGATGTCGAAGAGCAGGCGCGCCGGGTCTTCCAGCGTCTCCTTCATCGCCACCAGGCCGAGAACGGCCTCGCGCCCGTCGATGATGCGGTGGTCGTAGCTGAGCGCGAGGTAGTTCATCGGCCGCACGACGATCTGGCCGTTCTCCACCACGGCGCGCTCCTTGGTGGCGTGGATGCCGAGGATGGCGCTTTGCGGCGGGTTGATGATCGGCGTCGAGAGCATCGAGCCGAACACGCCGCCGTTGCTGATCGAGAAGGTGCCGCCGGTGAGCTCGTCGAGCGTGAGCTTGCCCTCGCGCGCCTTGGTGCCGTACTCGGCGATCATCTTCTCGATGTCGGCGAAGCTCATCTGGTCGGCGTCGCGCAGGATCGGCACCACCAGCCCGCGCGGCGAGCCCACGGCGATGCCGATGTCGAAGTAGCCGTGGTAGACGATGTCGGTGCCGTCGACGCTGGCGTTGAGCACCGGGTACTTCTTCAGCGCCGCCACCGCGGCCTTGACGAAGAAGCTCATGAAGCCGAGCTTGACGCCGTGCTCCTTCTCGAACTTGTCCTGGAAGCGCTTCCTCATCTCCATCACCGGGGCCATGTTGACCTCGTTGAAGGTGGTGA
>WBZR01002398.1_pt1 | contig 19345 bp, 19 predicted proteins | sample 5204231 | NCBI WGS metagenome assembly WBZR01 (sample SAMN12412403, study PRJNA552823) | activated sludge metagenome | isolation source: activated sludge from anammox sidestream of wastewater treatment plant... | place: USA: Virginia | collected 2017-08 | reverse complement strand
TCATTGCGAGATCCCTTTTCCGGCCCGAAAATGCACACGGGCCATGAACCCGGTGTGGGTCTGGTCCGGGATCGTCGCGTGAGCAGCGTATCCGCCTCTCGCTCTGGCGCCTTGTGCCCGTTTGCGAGATTTTTATCGTCGTCTATCTGCTCGCCGTGGGGGACGTGTGGCCAACATTGCACTGGCGCGCAACCTGGCCGAACTGTTCTGGCGGGTCATGGTCCACGGACTTGACCATGTCGAAGAAGGGCTCGTCCGCTACGAAGAGAAGGTCCTCCGCACCAAGCAGCAGTCGCTGGTGCGCTTGGCGCGTCAACTCGGCAGGGAACTGATCCCGATACCAGACGAGATTGCTGCGACCTCATGAGATTCACGCACATTCAACGACTTACGACATGGGTTCATGGAGAGCACGGCAAAGCAATCCCGTCATTGGATTTTCAATGGCCTCTGGATTGCCACGTCGCTTCGCTCCCCGCCATGACCATCAGCCGCTTCGCCCATCGCAATGACGATGGGTTCGGATGGTCCTCGAATCGCCAGCACGGCCGCATGTGCTCCGGCATCACCCGCTTCACGGCCGCGACTCCTGTCCGCCCAGCACGAAACGCCGTCCCGGATCGACCTGCCAGGCACCGGCAATCGCGGTACGGCCAATCAGCATCGGGTGACGCAGACCCTGCCGATCGGCCAGGCTCACCTCGACCTCGCGCTCCCAATCACCCAGACGCAGGCGGGTGCGGATGAAGATGCGCTCGCGCCGCTGGCCACCGGAATTGGTCACCAGGCGTCGGTCGGCCACCGGCAGGCAGCATTCCTGCAACGGCCCGCGCACGCCGGTGCGCAGACGGAAGGCGACCTGTTCGATGCCATCGATCACACCACACTGACTGACCTCGACATGCAGCGAGCAACTGCGTGCACCGGTATCGATCTTGGCCAGCACCCGGCCCAACCCGAGTTGCGGCAACAGCGCCCACTCGCTCCAGCCCAGCAACGGAAGGCACTGCGTGTCCGTCATCGTGGCATCCGTCCCTGCATCGTGGCGTTGCGTGGCTTGCAACCAACCCAGCGTATCACCCGCCAGCGCAACCGCTATCATGCGTCGATCCGTTCCCGAACGAGTCCGCACGATGCCGTCACCCACGCTGCGCCTGCTGGCCCCCATGCTGGCCTGCGCCCTGCTCCTTTCGGCCTGCGACACCCTGCCGACCCGGCCACGTTCCGAACTCGTGCAACAGGCCGAGCAAGCCTACGCCCAGGGCGACTTCGCACGCGCCGCGCAGGACTTCCTTGATGCCGCGGCAAGCCAGCGTGGCGAACGCGATCGCCTGCACCTGCGCGCCGCCGAAGCCTGGCGCGAAGAAGGTGCACTGGATCGTGCCGGTACCGCACTCGACGGCATTTCCGGCAAGCGCCTGGATCCCGATGGGCAACAGCGTCTCGGCTTGCTTCAGGCCGAAGTCGCGCTGGCACGCGGCCAGGCGCAAGCTGCCCTGACCCGTCTCGACACGCTCGCGCCCCACCTCGATCCACGCCATCGCGCACGCCTGCTGGAACTGCGCGCTCGCGCCGCCGAAGCCGATGCCAATCCGTTCCTCGCCGCCAGTGCCCGCAGCGAACTGGGCGAACTGCTGCCGCGCGGCGAGCGTGCGGCCAATCGCCGTCAGGTCCAGGCCCTGCTCGAACAGGTCGACGACCATTCCCTCGCACTCGCGGCTGCGGCCCTGCCGATCGGCCATGCACTGTATCCGCAGGCCGCCCGCGTCCTGCTTGCACGCGGCCTGAGCCTGCCGCGCCCGCTGCCGCGCACGGCGGAGGACGCGGTCGGTGCAACCGATGCCGATGGCTACCGCGCGCTGCACCGCATCGCCCTGCTGCTGCCCCTCGATGGTGCACTGAGCGAGGCCGCACAAGCCGTGCGCGACGGCTTCATCGCCGGCTACCTGCAGGAATCGCGCACCCGTCCCGAACTGCGCATCCATGCCACCGACGGCAGTCGCGAGAGCACGCTTGCGGCCTGGAACACAGCCCTGGGCGAAGGCGCACAGGCCGTCATCGGACCACTCGACCGTGACGCCGTGGCAGCAGTGTTCGAAGCCGCGCACGAGGGCAACGTGCCGGTCGTGGCGCTGAACCGCGGCAGCGGTGTTCCGCCACCGCCGGGCAGCGTCGGCTTCGCCCTCGCCCCCGAGGATGAAGGCAGTGCTGCCGCCAACCGCATCCTCGACCGCGGCGGCCGCCGGGTACTCGTGGTCGAGGCCGGCGACGATTACGGCCAGCGTGCCGCCAGTGCCTTGGCACAACGCCTGCAGCAACGCGGCGGACGGGTCGTGGCGAGCCTGCGCCTGCCGACGGACAACCCCAACTTCAGCGCCGCGATCAATGCCGCCCTGCAACAGGCCGGGGTGCGCAGCGTGCTCGCCGATGGCGATACCCGAATCGAGCAGAACCGCGTGGCGGTCGATGCCGACGCGATCTTCTTCACCGGGCGCGCCGCCCAGGCGCGTCTGTTCGTGCCACAACTGCGCGTTGCCGGGGTCTACGATCTGCCGATCTATGCAACTTCGCAAATCACCGCCGGCGCCGGCAATCCACGCCTCGACCGGGAGCTGGACGGGATCGAATTCACCGACGCGCCCTGGCTCTTCGCCGGACACCTGCCGGGCCTGCCGGCACGCAGCACGCTCACCGGTCTCGACAGCACGCGCGGTTCCAGCGCCCGCCTGTTCGCCTTCGGTCTCGACGCCTTCCTCATCGCCGGCCATCTGGATCAACTGCTGCACGACCCGCAAGCCAGCCTCGATGGCGCCACCGGGCAACTGCGCTTCGACGGCTTCGGTCAGATCGTGCGCACGCCGGGTTGGGCGCGTTTCCACGGCGGACGCATCCAGCCGGCACGCGAGGCTGGACTGATCGGCGACGAGATCCAGTTCGAACCCTGAGAGCCATGGCGACACGCGACATCGGCCGCGACTTCGAGGCCCTCGCCCGCGCCCATCTGGAGCGGGCCGGATTGCGCCTGGTCGTGGCCAACGTCAACTACCGCTTCGGCGAGCTCGACCTGGTGCTGCGCGAGGGTGATGCGATCGTGTTCGTCGAGGTGCGCTACCGCCGTGACGCACGTTTCGGCGGCGGCTCGATCTCGGTCACGCCGGCCAAGCGCCGGCGCATCGCGCTCGCCGCCAGTGCCTGGCTTGCGGCCAATCCGGCCGAATCCCGCCGCGCCTGCCGTTTCGACGTGGTTGCGATCGAAGGCCACATCGAGGCACCACGGATCGACTGGATTCGCGACGCCTTCCGCCTCGACGACCTCGCCTGACGTGATTCAGACAAGATCCGAATGCCTCGGAACCCCGTCATTGCGAGCACAGTGAAGTAATCCAGTTGCTTGATTTTGAAGTGGTTTCCGGATTGCCACGTCGCTTCGCTCCTCTCCATGACGCCGTGTTCAGATGTTTTCTAGCCAAGCCACCAACCCAGCACCTGCACGCCGATCAGTGCGGCGCAGCCGGCGAGCACGTCGTCGAGCATCGTGCCCAGTCCACCCTTGATCGCTCGATCGACCCAGCCGATCGGCCAGGGCTTGAGCACATCGAACAGGCGAAACAGCAGGAATCCGGCGACGACGAAGGGCCAGCCCGGCGGCAGCGCGAGCAGCGCGATCCAGAGTCCGACGAATTCGTCCCACACCACCAGGCCGGGATCCTCCACCCCGAGCCGGCGCATCGCCCAGCCGCAGGCCCAGACCCCGACGCCGAAGGCCAGCACGAGCAGGGCGAGCCAGATCGGCAAGGACAAGCCCCGCAGGAACCACCAGGGCAGCAGCGCCGCAAGCGAGCCGACGGTGCCCGGTGCGACCGGCACGAGACCGGAACCGAAGCCGGTCGCGATCCAGCCGGCCGGGTGCACCAGCAGGCGTCGGGCCGCACCCGGAATCGTCCGGCTCATGCCGAAGCCCCGGAAAAATGTTCCCAGCCCTGATGCCCGAAGTGCAGCCTCGTGCCCTGCGCATCGCGCAGCACGACACCGCTGCCCGCGACCACATGGCCGATGCGAGTGATCCCCACGCCCTGCCCCGCAAGCTCGGATTGCAGCGACTCGAAGCGCTCCGGCGGCAGGGTGAAGGCCAGTTCGTAGTCATCACCACCGGTCGCCTGGAAATGCAGCACATGACTCGCGCCATACAGCGCCGCCACGTGCATCGAGCACGGCAGGGCAGAAGCCTCCAGTTCGATTCCGACATGGCTGGCGCGCGCGATGTGGCCAAGATCGGCGAGCAGACCATCGGAAACATCGATCGCGGCGTTCGCCTTGCCACGCAACGCCAGCCCGAGCGCAAGACGCGGTTGCGGCCGGCACAGGCGTTCACGCAAGGCCTGCACCGCCGGCGTATCGGCTTCGACCTGCCGCTGCAGCAGGTGCAGCGCCGCCGCGGCATCGCCGAGCGTGCCGCTGACGCAGACCACGTCGCCGACGCGCGCCCCGGCCCGTCGCAGCGCCATGCCTGTCGGCACCAAGCCCAGGGCTGTGATCGTGACCGAGAGCGGGCCGTGCGTGGTGTCGCCTCCGACCAGCGCAATCCCGGCCGGTGTCGCAAGCGCATCGAAACCGTCGAGAAACCCCTCGATGAAACCGGCATCGGCCTCGGGCAGGGCAAGCGAGAGCAGCGCCCACGCCGGCGTCGCGCCCATCGCGGCGAGGTCGGACAGATTGACCGCCAGTGCCTTCCAGCCGATGTCCGCGGCCGCCGCATCGAGCGGAAAATGCACGCCGGCATTGAGCGTGTCGCAACAGGCCACCAACTGCTGGCCGGGTGGCGGCACCAGCAATGCAGCATCGTCGCCGATGCCCAACGGCACGTCTGCGCGGCCACCGGAACGGGCGGCGATGCGGGCAATCAGGTCGAATTCGGCCATGGGGAATGACTGTTCAGGTGCGCGCCGACTTCACTTCCGCCGTGCGCCACTCACCTGCGGCGCGATCGAGCACGCCATTGACGTAGGTATGGCCCTGGTCGGCGCCGAAACGCTTGGTGGTTTCGACCGCCTCGTTCAGCACCACGCGCCAGGGCACGTCGATGCGATAGAGCAGTTCATACGCAGCAAGACGCAACACACCACGCTCGATCGGATCGATCTGGACGATGTCGCGATCGACGAAACGACGCAGTTCCGCATCGATCCGTTCCAGATGCTCGCTGACCCCGCGCAGCAGATCCTCGAAGTACGCCAGATCGGCGATTTCCATGTCTTGTTCGTTGCGGAACTGCTCGATCACCTGGGTGATGGTCTGGCCCGACACCTGCCAGGCGTAGATCGCCTGCAGGGCGCGCCGGCGCGAACGCGAACGCGCTGCCGGGTCGATGCCGTCGGGACGTGCGCGATGCGGGTTCTTGCCATTCATGCCAGTTGCTCCAGAAGATCGGCCATTTCGATCGCGGCCAGTGCCGCTTCCTCGCCCTTGTTGCCATGCACGCCACCGGCGCGTGCGACGGCATCCTCGTGCCGCTCCACCGCCAGCACGCCATTGAGCACCGGCACCCCGTGTTCGAGCGCCACCCGCATCAGGGCCTGCGCGCAACCATCGGCGACCTGCTCATAGTGGCGCGTGTCACCGCGAATCACGCAACCCAGCGCGATCAGTGCGGCGTGTCCATGCCAGCCCGCGAGCCACTCGGCCACCTGCGGGATTTCCCAGGCACCGGGCACGCGGATCACGTCGATCTGCTCATCGGTCACGCCATGGCGGCGCAAGGTGACGAGGGCAGCCTCGACCAGCGCATCGACGATGCCCGGATTCCAGCGGCTGGCAACAACGGCGAAACGCGCGTCGGAACGAACGCGCAGCTGACCTTCAATCACGGGCGTGGCCATCGGGATGCGGGAAAACCGGCATTTTAGCCGGCACGCGCCGGCTCGGCGTAGCCGATCACTTCCAGCCCGAAACCGCCCAGTGCCACCTGCCGGCGCGGCGTGCCGAGCACGCGCAGCCGACGCGCCCCCAGATCGGCGAGGATCTGCGCACCCACACCATTGCGCCGCCACTGCGCCGGCCCGTCGGAAGTTGATGCCTGCACTTCGCCGCGCAAGCGCGCGATGAGCGTATCGGGAGCCGTTGCATCGCGCAGGACCACCACGATGCCACACTCGGCCTTGTGCACCGTCGCAAGAGCCTGCGCCAGCGAGATGCCGAGATCCTCACGCTCGATGTGCAGCAGATCGGTCAGGCCGTTTTCCACATGCACCCGCACCAGCGCTTCGGCACTGACGGCCGGTTCGCCGTGGATGAAGGCAAAGTGCAGTGCGCCATCGATGCGGTCGCGAAAGCTCACCAGCCGGAATCTTCCGGCATCGGTGACGATCTCGCGCTCGTCCAGGCGCTCGATGCCGCGCTCGGTGCGCAGGCGATACTGGATCAGATCGGCGATGGTGCCGATCCTGAGCCCGTGCTCGCGCGCAAAGACTTCCAGTTGCGGCCGGCGTGCCATGCTGCCGTCGGGATTGAGGATCTCGACGATCACGCCGGCCGGCTCCAGTCCCGCCAAACGGGCAAGGTCGACCGCCGCTTCGGTATGCCCGGCGCGGCGCAACACGCCGCCGGGTTGCGCCATCAGCGGGAAGATGTGACCCGGTTGATGCACGTCCTGCGCCCCTGCATCGGGCTTCACCGCGGCCCGCACCGTGGTGGCGCGGTCGGCTGCGGAAATGCCGGTGGTGACGCCCTCGGCAGCCTCGATCGAAACCGTGAACGCGGTACGGAACTGCGATCGGTTGTCGCGCGCCATCAGCGGCAGGCCAAGACGTTCGCAACGCTCGCGCGTCATCGGCAGGCACACCAGGCCACGTCCGTGGGTCACCATGAAGTTGATGTCTTCGGCACGCACCCGGCTCGCCGCCATCACCAGATCGCCCTCGTTCTCGCGATCCTCATCATCGACGATCACCACCATGCGCCCGGCGCGGATGTCCTCGACCAGTTCGGGAATCGTGGCAAAGCTCATGCCGCACCTTCCCCGGCGAACAGGCGCTCGGCGTAACGCGCCATCAGATCCACCTCGATGTTCACCGCATCGCCCACCTGCCGGTGCGAGAAACTTGTCACCTCCTGCGTGTGCGGGATCAGGTTCACCTCGAACTCGTCCTGGTGCACCGCATTCACCGTCAGGCTGACGCCATCGATGCAGACCGAACCCTTGCGCGCGATGTAGCGTGCCAGCCCGGAGGGCACGCGGAAGCACCAGCGCTGCGAGCGTCCATCGACCTCGATCGCGATCACCTCGGCCAGGCCATCGACGTGCCCGGTGACCAGATGCCCGCCCAGCCGGTCCGCCAGACGCAGCGCCTTTTCCAGATTCACCACCGTGCCGGCCTGCGCATCGCCCAGGGTCGTCAGGCCGAGGGTTTCATTCGAGACATCGGCCACGAAACCCTGCGGCGAAGGTTCCAGCGCGGTCAGGCAGACACCGGACACGGCGATGCTGTCACCGGCCGAAACATCGGAAAGATCGAGTGCGCCTGCATCGACATGCAGCCGCACATCGCCGCCACGCGCCTCGATGCGGGTGATGGTGCCAAGGGATTGAATGATGCCGGTAAACATGCTCGTTCTCCGCCGAAATGAACGCGAAAAACGCCATCAAGGCTTGCGCCCGCAACGGCCTGGCTGCTGCGGATCGTCTTCTTCATTCCGGACTGTGACCGTCGGCCCCGGCATTGGACCGGGTCTGCTGACCTTGCAGGACATGCAAGCGCTCGCGGGCTCGTTGCACCGTGCTGCAACCTACCGCCGGTGGGGACTTCCACCCCGCCCTGAAGACGTTACCCGTGGAATACGGGAATGCGGATGATAGTGGAGCCGCGCCGGATGGCGCTGAATGCATGGCGTGCGGAAAGCGCGGTCATTGAACACCCGACGCGCCGAAGCCTTCAGCGCGCAAGCCACAGCGCCGCCATCGCCAACGCCGCCGGCAGGGCCTGGATGAAGAGGATCTTGCGATTCGCCGTGAATGCACCAAACACCCCGGCCACCAGCACGCAAGCGAGGAAAAACAGCGTGATCGCAAAGCCGTCCGCACCCAGCCACAGCCCCCACAGCAAACCCGCCGCAAGAAAGCCATTGTAGAGACCCTGATTGGCCGCAAGAGAGCGACTCTGCCGGGCAAACTCGGGCGTCAGGCCGAAGACACGCCGGCCTTTCGGCGTGGTCCACAGGAACATTTCCAGCACCAGGAACCCGACGTGCAACAGGGCGACGAGGGCGATCAGAACGTGCGCGACGAGGATCATTGGAGCGGTTCCGGACAGGTGTCCCGCGCATCATCCCACATGGAGAAACGCGTCCGTGCGTGCCAGGAGCCTGTCGGACTTTGGGGATCGAGCCGAAAATTTGGCTGCGCGAGGGTAGTTTTTCGACGATTTGCGGCCCTGTAGTGGGACTACAGGGCAAAAAGCGGCGGAAAAATGAACCGCGCAGACGGATTTGCAGGCCGATCATCCAAAGTCCGACGGGCTCCTGACTGCAATCAGCGACGCAACAGCAATCGCCAATCCTCGCCCACCTTGCACTCGTCCAAGACACGCAGGCGCCAGCGATCGGCCATGTCGGTCAAGTCGGGCAATGCCAGCAAGGGGCGCGCGCCGGAGCCGAGCAGGAGCGGCGCAACGTAGAGCAGCAACTCATCGACCAGTTCCATTTCGAACAAGGCTCCACACAGGGTCGGGCCGGCTTCGACCTGCACCTCGTTGATGCCACGCGCAGCGAGGCGTTCGAGTGCGGCAGCAAGCGCGAGGCCACCGCCCTGCAGCAGCAGGGCCTCGCACTCGACCCGGGCAAAGCGGGCGTCAGGCACGGCATCGGGCGCGTGGAACACGAGCGTGGGCGCACTGCCGTCGAGCAGGTTCGCACCCTCAGGTGTGCACAGCGCACGATCCAGCACCACCCGCAGCAGCGGTGCAATGTCGACATCGGGCAAGCGTGCTGTCAGGCGCGGATCGTCAGCCCGCACGGTGCCGCTGCCCGTCAGGATCGCGCCGGCGCGGGCGCGCCAGCGCTGCACGTCGGCGCGGGCCGCATCTGCGGTGATCCACTTCGACTCGCCGTTCGCCAGTGCGGTGCGTCCGTCCAGGCTCATCGCGAGTTTGACGCGCAGCCAGGGGCGACCGCGTTCGATGCGCGAGAAGAAGCCGCGATTGAGCTCGCGCGCCGCAGCCTCCATCAAGCCGCAGGCAACCTCGATCCCCGCCGCCCTCAGGCACTCGACGCCGGCACCGGCAACGCTCGGATTGGGATCGCCGGTCGCAACGACCACGCGCGCGACGCCGGCTTCGATCAAGGCCTCGACGCACGGTGGCGTGCGGCCATGGTGAGCACAGGGTTCGAGGCTCACGTACGCGGTCGCGCCGCGCGCACGATCACCCGCCGCACGCAGCGCGAACACTTCCGCATGTGCTTGGCCGGCACGCAGGTGCCAGCCCTCGCCGACGATTTCGTCACCCTGTGCGAGCACGCAACCGACCATCGGATTGGGTCGCGTGGTGAACATGCCCTTTTCGGCCAATCGCAGGGCATGTGCCATCAGGGCATGGTCGATGGCGTTGAAATCACCCTGCATGAACGCGCTGCTCCACCTTCACTCGACCAGGTCCGGCAGGTTCATCACCGGCAACCACAGCACCACGACACTGAAGCCATCGACCACCCCGGCCGCGGCTGCACTCGCCATGGCGGTGATTGCGCCGCGTCGGAGATGCCCGGCCAGACGCCACCACAGCAGCAGGACGGCAAAGGGCAGCAGCAGTGAAACCGGCCAGAACCGCAGCCACCACTGCGTCAGCGCGGGCAATGCGGCCCCGGCCTCGACATAGATCGGCACGATGCGGTTCGCCAACACCCAGGGCAACATCGCCGCCGGCAGTGCGCCAACCAGAGCCAGCGCCGAGAGCACGCCATCGCGCGATCCGGCCATCATCGCCGGTTCCTGTCGCGCTCCGGCTTGTCGACCGACAGGCCGTCATCGGACAGCAGCGGCATCTGACGTCCTTCGATTGCGGGAAGGTCGCGCTCCAGCCGCTCGATTTCCTCGCGGAAGGCATGCACGTCCTCGAAACTTCGGTAGACCGAGGCAAAGCGCACGAAGGCGACCTGATCGAGTCGCTTGAGCGCCCGCATCACCAGTTCGCCGATCTGTCGCGAGGGCACCTCGCGCTCGCCGCCGCGACGCAGCTCATCGAGCACCAACCGGACCGCTCCGTCCACGTCCTCGCTCGGCACCGGGCGCTTGTGCAGCGCGAGTGCGAAACTGGTGCGCAGCTTGGCCTCGTCGAAGGCCTCGCGTCGGCCATCGCTCTTGATCACCGCCGGCAATTTGATCTCGGCGGTTTCGAAGGTGTTGAAGCGTTCCCCGCACTTGCCGCATTCACGCCGCCGCCGGATCGACTCTCCATCCTCGCTCACGCGCGAGTCGATCACCCGGGTGTCGTCGTGCTGGCAGAAGGGGCAGTGCATTGGGTGCGGGATTGGAGATTGGGGATTGGCAAGAGCAGGATGTGACGATACGGGGATGCGACGCTGTCGCTTCCATCAATCCCCAATGCCCAATCCCGGCTCTCAATACACCGGATACTTCCGGCATTGGGTCGTCACCGCCTCGCGAACGCGAGCGATGACGGTTTCATCACCGGGTGCGTCGAGGATGTCGGCAATCCAGTGGGCGAGATCGACGCAGTCCTGCTCGCCGTAGCCGCGCGTGGTTACCGCCGGTGTGCCCAGGCGCAGGCCGGAGGTGACGAAGGGCGAGCGCGGATCGTTCGGCACCGAGTTCTTGTTGACCGTGATGTGGGCGCGGCCGAGTGCGGCTTCCGCATCCTTGCCGGAAACCTCCTTGCCGATCATGTCCACCAGCATCAGATGGTTCTGCGTGCCGCCGGAAACGATCTTGTAGCCGCGCGCGATCAAGGTGTTTGCCATCGCCTGTGCGTTCTTCACCACCTGCTGCTGATAGGTCTTGAACGCGGGATCGAGTGCCTCCTTGAAAGCCACGGCCTTGGCTGCGATCACATGCATCAGAGGGCCACCCTGGATGCCGGGAAACACGATCGACTGCAGCTTCTTCTCGATTTCCTCGGCCTGCTCACCCATTGCCGCACGGCTGGCAACGATGATGCCGCCACGCGGGCCGCGCAGGGTCTTGTGGGTGGTGGAGGTCACCACATGCGCGTGCGGCACCGGGCTCGGGTACACGCCCGCGGCGATCAGGCCGGCGACGTGCGCCATGTCCACGAAAAGATATGCGCCGATCATGTCCGCGATGGCGCGAAAGCGCGCCCAATCCACCACCTGCGAATAGGCCGAAAAGCCGGCCACCACCATCTTCGGCTTGTGCTCCAGCGCCAGACGCTCGACTTCGTCGTAGTCGATCAGACCCTGGTCGTTGACGCCGTACTGCACGGCATGAAAGAGCTTGCCCGAGGCATTGACCTTGGCACCGTGGGTGAGATGACCGCCGTGCGCCAGGCTCATGCCGAGAATGGTGTCACCGGGCTGCAGCAATGCGAAATACACCGCCTGGTTGGCCTGCGAACCCGAGTGCGGCTGCACGTTGGCGTAGTCGGCGCCGAACAGTTCCCTGACCCGCTCGATCGCCAGCCGCTCCGCCACATCCACATGCTCGCACCCCCCGTAGTAACGCTTGCCCGGATACCCTTCGGCGTACTTGTTGGTGAGCTTGGAACCCTGTGCCTCCATCACCATAGGGCTGGCATAGTTCTCGCTCGCGATCAGTTCGACGTGATCCTCCTGTCGCTGCGATTCGGCGGCGATGGCGGCGGCGAGTTCGGGATCGAATGCTGCGATGCTGCGGGTCTTGTCGTACATGGGGAAAAGCCTCCGGTGCCAACTGGGCATGATACTGCGACAGCGCCAGGAAAAGCCTGATCCGCTTGCACAATCGATCAACACGATGCCTTCCTGGCTGCTCCTGACCGCAATGTCGGATCCGGCCCTGCGGGCCTTGATCCGACCTGCCCAATCGCGTGATGTCCCGCGCAGGTCGGCGCAAGCGTCGAAGGCGTGGAGCCGACGACTTGGGTGAGGATCCGGCCCGTTTGCGATCCGGCCGCTTGCAGCGTGCAGTCCAACGCACCATCGACGATAATGCAGGGCTTTCACGCCTCTTCCAGCCTGCCCTGCAGCAGGCAGTCCGCTTCGCGTCATTTTTCGAGTCTGAGCCATGTCCTCGCAATACATCTACACCATGAACCGCGTGTCCAAGGTGGTCCCGCCCAAGCGCCAGATCATCAAGGATATTTCGCTTTCCTTCTTCCCTGGGGCCAAGATCGGCCTGCTCGGCCTCAATGGTGCCGGCAAGTCCACGGTGCTGCGCATCATGGCCGGTGTGGACAAGGACTTCGAAGGCGAGGCACGGCCACAGCCGGGCATCAAGGTCGGCTACCTGGAGCAGGAGCCGCAACTCGATCCCGAGCACACCGTGCGCCAGGCCGTGGAAGAAGGCGTGGGTGAAGTCTTGCAGGCTCAGGCACGGCTGGACGAGGTCTATGCCGCGTATGCCGAGGAAGGTGCGGACTTTGATGCCCTCGCCAAAGAACAGGAACGCCTCGAAGCCATCCTCGCGGCCGGCGATGCACACACCCTGGAAAATCAGCTCGAAGTGGCCGCCGATGCCCTGCGCCTGCCGCCCTGGGATGCCAAGATCGGCCCCTTGTCGGGTGGTGAAAAGCGCCGTGTTGCACTGTGCCGTCTGTTGCTGCAAAAGCCCGACATGCTGCTGCTGGACGAACCCACCAACCACCTGGATGCCGAATCGGTGGAATGGCTGGAGCAGTTTCTGCACCGTTATCCGGGCACCGTGGTGGCCGTCACCCATGATCGCTACTTCCTCGACAACGCCGCCGAATGGATTCTGGAACTGGATCGCGGCCGCGGCATTCCGTGGAAGGGCAATTACACCGATTGGCTGATGCAGAAGGACGAGCGCCTGAAGCAGGAAGAAAATCAGGAAAAGGCCCGCCAGAAAGCCATTCAGAAGGAATTGGAATGGGCACGGCAGAACGCCAAGGGTGGCCGCTCCAAGGGCAAGGCACGTCTGGCTCGGATCGAGGAGCTGCAATCGGTCGATTACCAGCGCCGCAACGAGACCAACGAAATCTTCATCCCGCCGGGCGAGCGCCTGGGCAACAAGGTGATCGAATTCAAGAATGTTTCCAAGCGCTTCGGTGATCGCCTGCTGATCGACGACCTCAGCTTCCAGGTGCCGCCCGGTGCCATCGTCGGCATCATCGGTCCCAACGGGGCCGGCAAATCCACCCTGTTCAAGATGATCATCGGCAAGGAAAAACCGGATACGGGCTCGATTGAAACCGGCCCGACCGTGCAATTGGCCTATGTCGATCAAAGCCGCGACGCGCTGGAAGGCAATCACAACGTATTCCAGGAAGTGTCCGGCGGCTCGGACATCCTCAACATCAACGGCATCGAGATCCAGTCGCGCGCCTACATTGGCCGCTTCAACTTCAAGGGTCAGGATCAGCAGAAGATCGTCAGCACCCTGTCCGGCGGTGAGCGTGGCCGCCTGCACCTGGCCAAAACCCTGTTGCAGGGCGGCAACGTGCTGCTGCTCGACGAACCCTCCAACGACCTCGACGTGGAAACCCTGCGCGCGCTGGAAGATGCCTTGCTGGAATTTCCCGGCAACGTCTTCGTCATCAGCCATGACCGCTGGTTCCTCGATCGCATCGCCACCCACATCCTCGCCTTCGAAGGTGACTCGCATGTCGAATTCTTCCAGGGCAATTACCGCGAATACGAAGAGGACAAGAAACGCCGCCTGGGCGACGATGCCGGCCCCAAGCGTCTGCGCTTCAAGGCCTTGAAGTGACGGCTCGGCAGCTCTCGACAGCGCAGCTGGTCAAGGGCGACCCGTCGGCTCCACACCTGCGGCGCTTGAGCCGACCTACCGCGGGCCTGTTGCAATCAGGTAGGTCGGATCAAGGCCCGACGGGCCGGATCCGACATCCGCGCTCCAAACCCTCGCCGTGCCAATGACGGAGACACCATGAGCTTCATCGAGGAACTGCAAAACCGCTGGCACGAGGCAAACACCCTGCTGTGCGTGGGTCTCGACCCGGAGCCATCGCGCTTTCCGGCGCACCTGCACGGCGATGCCGATGCGGTATTCAACTTCTGCCGCGCCATCATCGATGCCACCGCGCCCTATGCCTGTGCCTTCAAACCACAAATTGCACATTTTGCGGCGCTCGGTGCCGAAGACGCCTTGCTGTGGCTCATCACCCATATCCATGCCGCCCACCCCGGCATTCCGGTCATTCTTGATTCCAAGCGCGGCGATATCGGCTCCACCGCCAGCCACTATGCCGAAGAAGCCTTCGACCGCTACCGCGCCGATGCGGTCACGGTGAATCCCTACCTCGGGCGCGATTCGATCCAGCCCTTCCTCGACCGCGCCGACAAGGGCGTGATCGTCCTGTGCCGCACCTCCAACCCCGGCTCAGGTGAATTCCAGGATTTGCAGATCGATGGCCTGCCGCTGTATCGCCATGTCGCCCGGCGCGTGGCGCACGACTGGAACACACACGGCAACTGCCTCCTGGTGCTGGGCGCAACCTGGCCCGATGAACTGGCTCAGGTGCGCGCCGATGTCGGCACCCTGCCCTTCCTCGTGCCCGGCATTGGTGCCCAGGGTGGCGATGTGGCCGCCGTGATGCGCGCCGGCACCACAGCCGACGGCACCGGCCTGGTGATCAATTCCTCACGTGCCATCCTGTATGCCGGCAAAGACGAAGACTTTGCCGAAGCCGCAGCCGGGGCTGCGCGTGCACAGCGCGATGCCATCAACCAGCACCGCTGAAGCCGATTCCATTGCATCCCCGCGAGCGGGGAAAATCCACACACCCCTTTGCGAGGTCAATCCCCATGAAGGCATCCGAAGTCAAGAAAGGCCACGTCATCGAGCACAATGGCACGGTTTATCAGGTGCGCGATATCGAGCGCAGCTCACCCACCGCGCGCGGCGGCAACGTCACCTTCCGCTTCACCTTGTACTCCGTACCGGGTGGCAACAAGCACGATTTGAGCCTGCGTGCCGACGATGACCTCAAGGAAGTCGATCTCGCCCGCCGCGCCTGCACCTTTTCCTACATGGATGGCGATACCTGCGTGTTCATGGATGACGAGGATTACAGCCAGTACAACGTCGGCCCGGAAATCATCGGCGACAACGCCGGCTACATCACCGAGGGGCTGGCGGGCTGCTATGCACAGCTGATCGATGAGGCCGTGGTCGGCCTGCAGGTACCGCAAACCGTCACGCTGGAGGTGGTTGATACCCCGCCCGAGCTCAAGGGAGGCACCGCCACCAAGCGCCCCAAACCCGCCAAGCTCAACACCGGCATCGAGATCCAGGTACCCGAATACATTGCCAACGGTGAAAAGATTCTGGTCAACACCACCAGCGGCGAATTTTCCGGCCGCGCCTGATCCGACTGTCGCGACACGCGCAACACAAAGGCCGCCCTCGGGCGGCCTTTGTGTGGGTACTGGTGCCGGAAATAGGAATCGAACCTACGACCTACGCATTACGAATGCGCCGCTCTACCAACTGAGCTATTCCGGCGAGCCGCGCATTGTAGCAGCGCCTACGGCTGGGTCAATCTTCGAGCGGCGTGCAATTCCGGCCTGCACGGTCCTGCGCCTGGACTTCGGGACAGCAGCAAAAGCCCGCTTCCGGCCAGAAATGTCCCGATCCGCCGCGATCCTGCGTACTGCACGGGCAAGAGCTGGTCGGCCGCGTTGGCGACCAGGGATCGCAACCTTGAACACTCACCCGGAGACAGGCATGAACACGATGCGGTACATCAGGATATTGCGGCACAACGGCTTTGATGAAGCACGCGGCAGCCGCACGGATCCACGCCGGCGATACGCCCTGCTTTTCGCCTTCCTGCTTGCGCTGCAGGCCATCCTCCCGGTGCGAGCCGCCACCGACCTGGGCGTGGGTGAGCACTATGCCTGCGCCCTGGTTGCCGGCGGCAAGATCATGTGCTGGGGCAATAATGTGTACGGACAGCTCGGCGATGGCAGCGGCGTCAAGGTGCAACCGCAGCCCACCCGTGCTTCGGGCATCGAGAATGCCGTCGTGGTGGCCACGAGCTATGGGCACAGTTGCGCCGTGCTGAGCGATGGCACGGTCAAATGTTGGGGCCTGAACAATTATGGACAGTTGGGGCTTGGTGATACGAGCAATCGAAGCATCCCCACGGTGGTGAGCGGCCTTTCCGGCGTGCGCAGCATCAGTTTGGGCGATCTGCACAGTTGTGCCCTGCTCAACACCGGCGAGGTGAAGTGCTGGGGCAATAACGCTTCCCAGCAATTGGGCAACCCCGCGCTGCCGCCGGAGGGTGCGAGCACGCCGCAGGCGGTTCCCGGCCTCTCGGGCGTGCTGCAGATCAGCGCCGGCACCTACCACACCTGCGCGCTGCATGCGGGCGGCAATGCCGTGAGCTGCTGGGGTAGCAACAGCAGCGGCCAGCTCGGTGATGGCAGCACCAACGGTGGCTGGGCGCAGGTGTCGCAGCTGAACAATGTCGGCATCCGCGAGGTCGGTGCCGGCTCTTCCAGCAGTTGCGCCGTGCGCAATGATGGGCGTGTGATGTGCTGGGGCAGCAATTCAGTGGGACAGCTCGGCGATGGTTCGACCACTGATCACCTGCTGCCCGAGGTTGTGCCCACCCTGGCCGGGGTCTCGCACGTTTCCGTGGGGGATAACCACGTCTGTGCCCAGCAGGACAGCGGCCTGGTGCGCTGCTGGGGGGACAATAGTACTGGGCAACTCGGCGATGGCACCACGACCCAACGGCTCAGCCCGGTGCTGGTGCAGGGTGTCAGCGATGCCACCACCGTCGCAACCAGTTTGCATATGATGGGGGGCACGAGCTGCGCCCGCCTGCGCGATGGCACGATCCGTTGCTGGGGCTCCAATGGCCTCGGCGTGACCGGCAGCGGCATTGCCTTACACCAACCTGCAGCGGCACGGGTCGCGGGCATGACCGAAGCGGTGAACATCGCCCTCGGCGCAGACCACAGTTGTGCCCGCCTCGCGACAAACGGACGGGTGAAGTGCTGGGGCAAAAATGACCGAGGTCAGCTCGGCACCGGCAACACCGCCGACACCTCACTGCCCACCGACGTGACCTCCATGAGCAATGCCATCAATGTTGGCGCGGGCGCCGCCACCAGCTGCGCCGCCCTGGGTGCCGCTGGCGCCATGTGCTGGGGGGCGAATGCTTATGGCCAGCTCGGCAACAACAGCACCAGTGACAGTCTGGTGCCGGTGCCGGTCACCAACCTGGCCAATACGATCGATGTCCAGTCCGGCGTGAATCATAGCTGCGCCTTGCTCAGCACCGGCAAGGTGATGTGCTGGGGTGCCAGCCCGGATGGACAATTGGGCAACGGCGCACCTGGCAGCAACAGTTTGATTCCAGTCGAGGTGCTGAACATCAGCACCGCCACCCAGATCGCCGTTGGTGACAACCACAGCTGCGCGCGGCTCGGCAGCGGCAAGATCATGTGCTGGGGCCATGGCTATTCCGGGCAGATCGGCAACGGCTTCATCGGCGCCTTCTCCATTCCCGAGGAAGTGCTCAACATCAGCACGGCGACTGCCGTTGCCGCCGGCGCGCGCCACACCTGTGCCCTGCTCGCCGACAAATCGGTGCAATGCTGGGGCGACAATTTCCAGTGGCAGCTCGGCAACATCATGGTGCCCGACAGCGCCACGCCCGTGCCCGTGCCGGGACTTCCTGCAGCCGATGAAATCGGCCTGGGTTCAAATCACAGTTGCGCCGTGGCCACCAACGGCAAGGCGTATTGCTGGGGATCCAACAATGATGGGCAGATCGGCAACCTCGGCACGACCTTCGATTTGAAAACCACCGCTCAGCAGGTCGACAACCTCTACGGCGCCGTGACCATCGCCGGGGGAAAGGGCCACTCCTGCGCGACGCTGACGTCGGGCGCGATGAAGTGCTGGGGCACCGGCGGGGGTGGTCAACTCGGCAACGGCGCACTCTGGAATCACCTGTCACCCACCAGGGCGGAGGTTCCGGCCTACACCGGGCGCATCTTCGCCGACGGCATCGAGGACATCGTCACCGGCCGGCTCGATCAGTTGGTGCGCGACGACGCGGATGGCAGTGCTTGGGGCTTCGTCAGGCAAAATTGGGGCGTCCCCAGCGATGGCCCCGACTTTGATATCTATCTCTTCGAAAGCGATGACGATGCGAAACTATTGATGTTCATCGCATTACCTGCGCCTGTCGGTGTCGTTCTGGGCGACGATGGCAAGGCCGCCCCGTTGCACTCCGGCGACACGATCGGTCCAGGTGCCAGCTTCTCGAACTTCAACCATATCCAACTGGATCACTGGCATTCCGGCATCACGGCCCATATCGGCATCGCCTTCAGGCACCCGAATACCCTCCAGATCCACTACGGCTACCTGGAGCTGGAAACCAATGGCCCCGATGGTTTCCCGGCGCGGGTCAAGCGCTGGGGCTACAACCAGAAGCCCGGCGCGCCGATCACGATTCCCTGATGCCTTGGCTGCCCGGCGCTCCATGGACGGAGCGTCGGGCACGCCATTCAAAGCTCGTGATCCCCGAGCGGTTCACCGGCACGGCGCAATTCCTTGGGCAGGGCGAAAACCATGTTCTCCGGCTCGCCATGCAATTCTTCGACTTTGCCAACGCCCTGTTCGCGCAGATGGGCAATCACGCCCTGCACCAATTCTTCCGGGGCCGAGGCACCGGCAGTGACGCCGACATGGATTTTGCCGTGCAGCCACGCAGGGTCGATATCGGCAGCGCTGTCGATCAGGTGGGATGGGATGCCTTGCTGTTCGGCCAGATCGCGCAGGCGATTGGAGTTGGAACTGTTGGCCGAGCCGACAACCAGCACCAAATCACACTGTTGTGCCAATACGCGCACCGCATCCTGGCGGTTCTGGGTGGCATAGCAGATGTCATCCAGTTTCGGCCCCTGGATTTTTGGAAAGCGCAGGCGCAGGGCTTCGATGATGGCGCGGGTGTCATCCACCGAGAGTGTGGTCTGGGTGGTATGGGCGATGTTGTCGGGCTGGCCGACTTTGAGGGTGGCCACATCTTCCACGCGCTGCACCAGATAGATGTTGCCGCTGTGCTCGCTGCGTTGCCATTGGCCCAGGGTGCCCTCCACTTCCGGGTGGCCGGCGTGGCCGATCAGCACCACATCGCGCCCGGCGCGGCAGTGTCGCGCCACTTCCATGTGCACT
>WBZR01002397.1_pt1 | contig 19346 bp, 18 predicted proteins | sample 5204231 | NCBI WGS metagenome assembly WBZR01 (sample SAMN12412403, study PRJNA552823) | activated sludge metagenome | isolation source: activated sludge from anammox sidestream of wastewater treatment plant... | place: USA: Virginia | collected 2017-08 | reverse complement strand
AGAAATACCAAGGATGACTTTTCGGACTTGGTCATGGTTATCGCTTGTGGGTTGCATAACTTTCGGGTTGCCCGCCGCAAGAAGCCGCTGAAACTATGACCAATTTTTATTTCGGATAATGTCTATTAATCCCAGGTAATTCTTTCCATAAAATCCGCTTCGAGAGAAGCGACGAACTCAGCCAGCAATCTTCCGGCGCGGTGGATGTCTTTCATGGAGACCACTTCGACGGCGGTGTGCATGTAACGCTGGGGGATGCTCAACACCATGGTCGGTATTCCTTCGGCGGTGAGTTGCAGCGCATCCGCGTCGGTGGAGGAGTATTCGGGCATCAGGTCGTCCGAGACGGGAATCTCGACCCGCTCGGCGACTTCCTTGAAACGCTTATATAAAAATGGATGGATGCTCGGACCGACGCCCAACGTCACGCCCTTGCCGAGCGGGAAGGTCTGGTATCCGCTTGCGCCCGCGCCCGCGCCGAAGGTCATATCCACAACGACGGCAATCGTCGGGCGGAGTTGAAATCCGCTGGCGTATGCGCCGCCAAAGGATGTCTCCTCCTGCGCGGTCGCCACAGCCCACACATCCCACAGATGTTTTTTGGATTGCAGTTCTTCGAGGCAGACGGTGAGCGCGGCGACAGAGGCGCGATTATCCAACGTGTGACCGCTCACGGTTCCACCGGACATTTCGATGGGTTCTGTTCCAAAGGAGACTCTGTCGCCGACGCGGACCCGCTTCGAGACTTCGCCGGGAGCGAGTCCTGTATCCACGAGCAGATACTTCATCGCGACGACTCCGCTTCCCTCGCCGTCGGGCAACAGGCTGGCGGGCGGCATGGCGATCACGCCGTAGAGTTCTTCCTTCGTCCCCGAAGCGTGGACGATGACGGGCGTGCCGGGCAAGACTCTTGCGTCAATGCCGCCGATGTTGGCGATGGAAAGAAATCCGTCCACGATGTTGACAACCATCATGCCGATGGCGTCCATGTGGGTGGCGATCATCACGGCTGGGGCGGCGGAGCGGCTCCTCTTTAGCGTACCCCGTTTCAGTCCATGAACCGAGGCGAGAACGGATTGGGAAATCTCATCCACCAGCGGAGTCCACTGTTTTTTGATGAGGTTCGCCGCGGGCGTTTCATCCCCCGAAAGACCGGAGACTGAAATGAGAGATTTGAGAAAAGGAAGGATGTCGCTCATGGTCCTCCGAATGCGGTCGGCGAAGCGGTGGGCGTGTTGGTGGGCGTGGAGGTCGGCGTGCTTGTCGCAGTGGCTGTGGGCGTGGGCGTATTCGTCGGCGTGTTTGTGGGCGTGTCGGTTGGCGTGGGGGTTGGCGTGTTGGTCGCAGTGGCTGTGGGCGTGAAGGTATTTGTCGGCGTGAATGTGGGCGTGAACGTTGAAGTGTTTGTGGGCGGCTGAAACGGCGTAGGCGTTATGGTCGGCGTGGATGAGATGGTGGCGGTGACGACCTGCGGTGTGCCGCTGGCGGTGGCGGTTGGAGGGGTGCCGGTTGCCGTTGCGCTGGCAGTTTCTGTCGTTGTGGGCGTGGGCGTGGAGTCGCGCTTGTCCGGCGCGAAAGACAGGCAGATGAATCCCGCGCAATAGAGGGGAATGGCGGCGATGATGATCGCCAGAAGCCGCAGGCGGCGACGGGCTTGGGGTGTCTCGGCGTCCAGCATAATGCGTGGATTATAATCCATGCGATTAACTTCCGATGATTCCCCTGCGTCTTCGCATTGCCGGTTTTCTTTCGTATCGCGACCCCGTCGAGTTGGATTTCGGCGGGATTCATCTTGCCTGCATCTCCGGTCAGAATGGGGCGGGAAAGTCTTCTCTGCTGGATGCGTTTACCTGGTCGTTGTTCGGCGAGGCGCGCGGCAGGGGCGCGGATGTGATTCATCTGAGCCAGGATGTGAAGGCGGCGGAAGCGGCGTTGACCTTTGAATATGAAGGCAATGTCTATCGCGTTCAGCGGACTCTGCCGAGGGGCAAGACGACGGTGTTGGAGTTTCAGGTGTTGGATGGAAGGCAGGGGGCAGAAGGCGGAAGGCAGGGGGCTGGGGGCGGAGTATGGCGACCCCTGACGGAGAAGACGACAAGGGAGACCCAGGCTCGCATCGAACAGACGTTGAGACTCGATTATGAGACGTTCACCAACGCATCGTTTTTCCTGCAGGGCAAGGCGGATCAGTTCACGCAGAAGAAGGCTGGCGAGCGCAAGGCGGTGTTGGGTTCCATCCTTGGGCTGGAAATCTGGGAGACGTACAAGGAACGGACAGCGGATAAACGCAAGTTGCTCGAGCGCGAGACAGACGAGATTGACGGGCGCATGGCGGAGATCGATTCGGAGTTGGGGGAGGAGGGGGAAAGAAAGCGCCGGCTGGGGGAACTGGAGGGGGCGTTGAAGCGCTTGACGACGGCGCGCGAGGCGCAGGAGTCGGCGTTGGAAAATATCCGCAGGAATGTCGCGCTGGTGAACGAGCAAAGGAAAGGCATCGAGTCTTTGGCGGCGCAGTTGAAGCGTTCGCAGGAGGCTCTGGCTTCGGTCGAGGCGAAGATCGCCGTCAAGGAAAGCGAACGCGCCGGTTATTTGAACCTGCTCGAAAGGGCAAAGGAGATCGAGAGGCTCTATAAAACCTGGCAAAAATCGCGCAAGGACCTGGAGGAGTGGGAGAAGACCGCGCTCGAATTCCGCGAGCACGACGGAAAGCGCCAGCCGTTGTTGCGCGAGATCGAGGTCGAGAAGACGAAGTTGGAGCAGGAGGGGGAGGGGTTGAGTGGAAAGTGGAAAGCGATCAGCGAGCAGTTATCGGCGGTCGGCGAACTGGAATTGCAGTTGGGCGCGGCGCAATCGTCTTTGAAAGAGGCGGAGAGGAAGATTCATGAACGCGCTGGGTTGGAAGAAAAGCGCAACGAGGCGCGCGAGCGGGGGGCGGCGTTGAAGGCGGAGAACGAGTCCCTGCGGCGTGAGATGGACGAACTCAAGAATCGCATCGAGGCGTTGAAGGTCGCCGACGGCGCGGAATGTCCCCTGTGCGGACAGCCTTTGAGCGAGAGTCATCGAAAGACTACTTTGAAAGAACTGGAGCAGGCGGGCAAAGAAAGAGGCGATGCTTTTCGCGCAAACAAGAAAGAGGCGGAAGACATTGCCGGGCAAATTGCCAATTACGAATTACGAATTACGGATTTCGCGGGCGCGGAAAATGATCGCGTGCGCTTCTCAAACTCCATTTCGCAGTTGACCTTGCAGTTGGAGTCGATTCGACAGCAGGGCAGGGAGTGGGAAAAGACCGGCGCGAAGAGATTGAAGGAAATAGAGAAGGTTTTGGAAAGTGGAAAGTATGCAAGTGAGGCGCAAAAAATTTTGAAAGATTTGGATAAAGAACTCGCCAAACTCGGTTACGACATTTCGGCGCATGAAGCCAAACGCAAAGAGGAGAATGAATTGCGCGGCGTGGAGGAAGAGGCGCGCAAGTTGGAGTCGGCGCGGGAGTTGAGCAAGAGGATTGGGAAAGAGATCGAAGAGCTGGAAGTGGAAAGTGGAAAGTGGAAAGTGGAGGTCGGGGAGAATGAGAAGACGTTGGCGGAGGCGGAAAAAGTTTTAGCCGAGTCTGAAACCAATGCGCCGGGTTTGCAGGAGGCGGAAAGCCAACTCTTTGAATTGAGAGAAGATGAAAACAACGCGCGCCAGGAATTGGGCGCGGCGCGCCAGCGGGTGGAGGTGTTGTCCACGTTGCGCGGCCGGCGGAAGGAGTACGAACGTCAGCGCGAGGAGTTGAGTCAGAACATCGTCCGGCATAAAGCGCTCGAACGCGCCTTTGGCAAGGACGGCGTCCCGGCGTTGCTGATCGAGCAAGCCCTGCCGCAGATCCAGCAGAAAGCCAACGATATCCTCGAACGATTAAGCGACGGCGCGATGACGATTCGCTTCGTCACTCAGGCGGAATATAAGGACAAAAAACGCGACGACCTGAAAGAAACCCTCGATATTCAGATCAGCGATTCTTCCGGAACGCGCGATTATGAAATGTACTCGGGCGGCGAAGCCTTCCGCGTCAACTTCGCCATCCGACTCGCGCTTTCCGAAATCCTGGCGCAACGCAAAGGCGCGCGTTTGCAAACCCTCGTCATTGACGAAGGCTTCGGCTCGCAGGACGCGCTCGGGCGCCAGAGACTCGTCGAAGCGATCAACGCGGTCCAGAACGACTTCGCAAAAATATTCATCATCACCCATCTCGACGAACTCAAAGACGCCTTCCCCAATCGCATCGAGGTGGAGAAGACGGAGCGGGGGAGTGTGGTGAAGGTGTTTTGAGGGGTGGAGATTAGAGATTGGTAAATCACCAATCACCAATTACCAATTACCAATCGCCAATTACCATGTTCTTCGCCATCTCCACCCTTCTCTTCCTCCTCGGCGTTGTCGTCATTTATTGGATTCACAATCAATATCATCTCGACGTCGTGGTCGCTCCGGTCAGCCCGCCGGATGCCGCGCCGAAGGTTTCGGTGTGCATCCCGGCCCGGAACGAAGAGAAAAACATCCGGCGTTGTGTCGAGGCGGTCCTTCGCCAGGATTATCCCAACTTTGAAGTCATTGTTTTGGATGACCGCTCCGCCGATTCCACTCCGACGATATTGAGGGATATCGCGTCCCGCGACTCTCGTCTCATCCTAGTCAACGGCTCGGACTTACCCGCAGGCTGGGCGGGCAAACCCCATGCCTTGTGCCAGGCTGCGAAAGTTGCCCGCGGCGAATGGCTGTGTTTCGTGGATGCGGACACCTTCCTCGAACCGAACGCGCTTTCGTCTGTGTACGCGAAAGCGCTCGAAACGGACGCCGACCTGTTCACGATCATGACGCGCCAGATCCTCGGCTCGTTTTGGGAGAAGGTCGTCATGCCGCTGGTGATGACCGCGCTATCGGTGGGATTTTCCCCGCGCAAGGTCAACGACCCGAAGCGGCGCGACGCGGTGGCGAACGGGCAGTTCATCTTTATCAAGCGAAGCGTTTATGATCTCATCGGCGGGCATGAAAAGGTCAAAGACCGGATTGTCGAGGATAAGGCGATTTCTGAACAGGCGAAGTGGAATGGACACAAACTTGTCGTGGCGGATGGGAAATATGCCGCCAGCACGCGCATGTACACCTCCCTGCCGCAGATGTGGGAAGGCTGGACGAAGAACATCTATCTCGGTTTGCGCGATCATCCGTCCATGTTGTTGCTGGGCGCGTTTGGCGTGACTCTGGCGTTGATCGCGGCGTTGTTTCTGCCGGTCTGGCCCCTGCTTGGGTTATGCTGGTTTCTCGACGGCGGCGGCTGGATGGCTCTTTCGGTAATCGTGAAAGCCCTGCTGGTTTGGGGCGCGTTGCTTTATGCGCGTTTCAGGGTTGCGCGCGGCATGGGGATTTCGGGCTGGTATGCGTGGACGACTCCGCTGGGCGCGGGGGTCTTTGCCGCGATGATGTTGACTTCGGCCTGGAAGGCGCTTTCAGGTCAGGGGGTGACATGGCGCGGCAGAACCTATTTGCAAAAATCGGGGTAAAATATATTGGAGAAAAATTTCACAAACAGAAAAGGATTGAAACGATGAAAAGAGTTTTGGCGTTTTTCGCGGTGGGGATGTTGTTGCTGGGCGGGTGCGGAGCGAAGGGCGAAGGCGTACAGGCGGAGGGGTATTGGATGCGTTCCGGCTTGAAGGACGGCAACAGCGCGGCGTATATGACGCTGACCAACTTCACCGACGCGGATGTGGCGCTGATCGGCGCGTCTTCTGATGCGGCGGCGGCGGTGGAGGTGCATTTGAGTTCGATGGGCGCAGACGGGGTCATGAAGATGGAGAAGCAGGATTCGGTCGCGATCCCTGCCGGCGAGGCTTTGGAACTCAAGCCGGGCGGTTATCACATCATGTTGATCGGATTGACGAGGGAATTAATCGTCGGCGGTGAAGTGACGCTCACGTTACACTTCGACGGATTCGACGACCTGACTCTGACTGTCCCCGTGCAGGACGCGGCGGACATGGGCGGTTCGGGCATGGACGGGCATAATATGCCGTAGCAAGCGGCGCGGGGCGGCGGGCAAAGCCTTCTGCGAAGTGAAAGGTTTGGGGGGCCAAACCCGCCGTCCCTGAGAAAGAAGCGAATCGTCATCCAACGGGGGGAGAAAAGTCACTTCTTCATCATTGTGTGACTAATATCACGATATTTTCCGGAAAATTTGACTTATAGTAAGGGTAACTTAATGCGAGGTTAATCCATGTCCAAATTTCCTTTAATTGCCATTGGTCTCGCGGTTCTGGCGCTCGGTTATTTTGCGCTGGTGTCCGACGCTGCCGCGTACGGCGGGAATGCGCCGGAGACTTGCGCGAATTGCCACGCCATGGACTCGCAGTATGAGAATTGGTATCACGGGGGGCACGCAAAAGTTGCGAAATGTACGGACTGTCATTTGCCGCACGACAATTTCGTTTCGTATTATATGGAGAAGGGCAGACAGGGCGCGAAGGATACCTACGCCTTTGTGACGGGGAACATCCCGGTTGCGATTCGCGCCGAAGAGCGGACGAAGGTGATCGCGCAGGAGAACTGCATTCGCTGTCATGAGGACGCCGTCGAGATTATGCTGGCGGGCGCGCAGCCGTTCGACCGTTATTGCTGGGACTGTCATCGCAGCGCGGCGCACGGCGCGCGCGGGGGTTCCGGATCGCCGTATCAAGATTCTGCAATTTATCCAACCAAGTAAGGAGAATGCATATGAAAAACTATACCACCCTGATTCTCGCCGGTTTGGTGATAGCGCTTGCCGCCGTTCTGGTCGGCGTGTTGGCATACATCCAGAATCAGCCGACCGAACCGCGCGCGATCGAGCCGCTGGTGGAGATCGCCGCCATGGAACCGGATTCGTCGAGGTGGGGCGTGAACTTCCCCAATCAGTACGATACGTTCATGAAGACAGAGACGAATAATATTGACACGACCTACGGCGGCTCTTCGGCGTTTTCGTGGCTGGAGCGCGACCCGCGCCAGGTTCTTTTGTTCGCGGGCTATCCCTTCAGCAAGGATTACAACGACGATCGCGGTCACGCCAACGCGCTGGAGGATGTCCGCGCGACGAAGCGCTTGAACCTGGACGACTCGGATCCCAAGCATACGCCGGGAACGTGTTACTCGTGTAAATCCTCTGATAACCCGGGTTTATGGGATCGTTTGGGAATGGAAGCGTACGACAAGATGTCCTTCAACGAGTTGACGCCGGAGATCAACAACGCCATCGGCTGCTCCAACTGTCACGAAGCGGGGACGATGCGCTTGATCGCCACCAATCCCGCCTTGATCGAGGCGCTTGAACGGCAGGGCAAGAATTGGGAAGAGTATTCCCGCCAGGAGATGCGCTCGCTGGTGTGCGCCAACTGCCATGTGGAATATTATTTCAAGGGCGACGGCAAATATCTGACCTTCCCCTGGGATAATGGCACGAAAGTCGAAGAGATCATTGAATATTACGAAGAAGCCGGGTTCAAGGATTGGGCGTACCCCGAGACGGACAGCCCGATGCTTAAGGCTCAGCATCCCGAATATGAGTTCTTTACGGCGGGAAGCACGCACTACGAAGCGGGTGTCGCCTGCGCGGATTGCCATATGCCCTATGTGCGCGACGGGGCGAGCAAGTTCTCGTCTCACGATGTTCACAGCCCGCTGTTGAATCCCGGGGAGGCTTGCGGTCAGTGCCACACCGATACGGAATATGTCGTTGGCCGCGTTGCGCTGATTCAGAAACAGGTTGCCGACACGAAGATCGCCGCCGAAGACGCCATCCTCGATGCGATGACCGCCATCAAAGCCGCAGTCGCCGCGGGGAATGCCGACCCCGCCCTGCTCGATGAAGCGAAGAAACTGCACCGCGAAGCCCAATATATGTGGGACTTTATCTCCGCCGAGAACTCGACCGGCTTTCACAACCCGGAGTACGCGCTTGAAGTCTTGTCCAAGTCCATTGACGCGGCTCGCCGCGCCCAGATGCTTGCGGCTCAGTCGGTGAATGATATGGAACTATTGCGGACCGGCGCATTCTACGAAACGAAGTAAAGCGGCGCCGCCATAAAAACTCCCCGTCAACGGTGGCGGGGAGTTTTTGTTTGGAGCCAGCGCATTGGCTTAATTCGGCTGAACCCACTGCTCGAAGACTTCCCGATCCACGATATGGATGCGGCGGTCTTCCATTTTGATGGCGCCGCTGCGTTCCATTTCCTTGAGCGACCTTGCCACCACTTCGCGCACGGTTCCGAGACGCGCCGCGAGCTGTTCCTGCGTCCAATGCGCGGGTCGGTCCTGCGGCAGTTCCGCGTCAATCAGGCGGGCGAGGCGATGAGTCACCTGGTAGAACGCCATCTCGCTCACCATGCGCACCATGCCCCTCAGCATCTGCCCGAAATTGATCAATACCTTTTGGGCAAAGACCGGATGTTGCGCGACCAGTTCGTACAGTTTTTCCTTGTCAACGATCCAGACGCGGCAGATCTCCAGCGCTTCCACATTGACGGGGCTGACGCCGCCGTCGAATGTCGGGACTTCGCCAAAGGTGTCGTTCTCCTGCAAAATGCGGACGATGTACTGCCGTCCCTGCGGCGAGAGGCGGAAGATCTTCGCGCTTCCCTGCTTAAGGATGAACAACCCTTCGGAAGGGTCGCCCTCCCAGAGCATGACATCCCCGCGCTGGAATTCTGCCAGGCGCGTGCGCGCGGCAATATCCTCCAGCATGGATTGGGCAAGATCGTCGAAATATTGGTTGCCCCGCAACGCTTCGAGTTTTTGTTTCAAGTTGGTTTCGATGATTTTCATTTTGGTTACCGCTCGCCCAGCAGGACCTGATCCGCGCCGCGATCAACCTCCCAGGGATAGGTGATGAAGGCGTCTGTGACTGCGGCGTAGTAATCCGGGCGGACGCTTCCAAACAGGTTGCGATATGGGTTGAAGTGCAGAACGCACGTTTCCGGAAATCCGCCCGCCGCCGAAACGCGGTTCTTGACCGCTGTGATGGTGCGCCCCGACCCCCAGACGTCGTCCACGATCAGGGTCGGACGGCCGCGCAGTTTATCGTCGGCGGGGAATTGGATGAACTCGGGCCATGCCATGAATGCCGAACCTTTTTCGTTGGCGGTCTGCGCCGGAAAGTCCACCGCCGCCGTCAGGATGTGGGTGATGTCCATCGCGTCGGCCAGCATCCCGCCGGGGACGATGCCGCCGCGCGTGATCATCACCATCGCGGTAAATTCGCGTTTGAATTGCGGGAGCAGGTGGTCAATCAACTTGTCCACTTCCTCCCATGTGATGATTTCCTGGCGGCGCGGTTCGGGTTTCATGCGGTTATTGTATCAAAAAGTCCCTCATGAAGGATTGATTTCATGAGGGACCTGGTCTTTACGTCAACGCCGCCGCCAGCGGAGCCGGAGCCTGCGCTTGCGCGGGGGCTTTGCCGTCCGCTGTCGCCTGTTCCACTTCCTTCGCCCAGATATACAGGCAGGTATGATACGCCGTGTTGGTGTAGGAACTGAAAACGCTGGCGACCATGACGAAGGCGAAGAAAATAATTGCGCCAATCACAATGCCGACGATCGTCACGGTCATATTCCCGGCCAGCGAGAACGCGCCTCCCACGCCAAAGGCGATGACCAGCCCGATCAGTCCAAAGACGAAGCCGATCAAGCCGGTCACGAATTTTACGCCGACCGTGCTGATGCCGATCAAAAGCAGGTTTTCCTTCGTAATCTTCCACACTCGCCCCAACCCGTCTTTGAGGTTTAAATCGTCAATGATCATGGCGGGTAAAACGAGAGCGGCCGCCTCCGTCCACAGCGTCTCGAGCAGTCCCGTCGCCTGCCGCGCAAAGCCCGCCGCCATGCCGCCGCGCCGGTTGCGGTTTGCCGCGTTGCGGATCAACCCCACAGCGGTCGAAGCCGCCGCAAGAGTCAGAATATCGAAAAAGTCGCGCTTAACGATCGCCCAGGCGTGATCCATGCGCCCGTCGCCTTTTGTCAGATAGCCATAGATCAGGTACGTTGTCATACCGGAAAAGATATAAGTGACAACGAACTGAACAAACATCAAAACCGCGCCCATCGCGGCGAGGATGATGTTGCCCGTGTCCGACTCTCCAAACAGGAACGCCGCAACGGCAATTGGAATGATTCCGATCACAGTCACGATCCCGCCGACGACCAGCGCGTACAGGGACGGCTTCAAAAGGTCTTTGTCCTTGAACGCCATGCCCCAGGCTTGCTTCAAAAACGACCAGCCGCGCGAAAAACTTTGCATGATTCACTCTCCTTTGTACGACCGACTTAAGTCGGTCGTACTTGGTCATTATAGCAAATCCAGCGGCTCCACTTCAATTCGCCAATCGTTGATTCTTAAATCCCTTACGACCACAGCCGGGTCGGGCCCGCGCAAAACGATCTGCCAGCGATATTCGCCGTTCTCTTTTGCAAAAAAACACGGGACGGGCCCAATCATCTCGGTTTGACGAAACCCGCCCGCCTCCATCCGCGCCCTCAGCCTGTCCGCCAGTTTACGCGCCTCTTCCTCCGCCTTGTCCGGGTTCGCCTCTCGATATTCCAGCCGGACAAGCTTTGCAAACGGCGGATATCCCAGCCCGCGCCGATACTCCAACTCGCGTTCGTAGAATCCGTCCACGTCGTGCTTTGCCGCAAACTGAAGCGCGTAATGCTCTGGCGTAAACGTCTGCATGACGACCCTGCCGCCTCTTGCAGAGCGCCCGGCGCGCCCGGCCACCTGCGTCAGCGTTTGAAAAACTTTTTCATTCGCAAACGGGTCTGGCAGGTTTAACCCCACATCCGCCAGGACGATTCCCACCAGCGTCACCAGCGGCAGATCGAGCCCCTTCGCCAGCATCTGCGTCCCGACCAGAATATCCGCCTGATGATTGGCAAAATGCGCCAGGATGATCTCATGCGCGTCTTTTTGGCGGGTCGTGTCCCAATCCCAGCGCAACGTCCGCGCCTGCGGAAACATCGCCCTGACCTCCGCCTCCACGCGCTCGCTTCCCAGCCCATACTCGCGGATTTGATTCCCCTTGCAGTTCGGGCAGGTCTTGGGTTTCTGGCGCGTATATCCGCAACGATGGCATAAAAGAGATTGGTGATGGGCAACTGGTAATTGATTTGCAGCGGATGTTTTTTGTATTGGCAGGTCGCTGTGCAGCGTCAACGGCGTTTCGCAGTTCGGGCATTGCAGTGTGTGGCCGCACTCGCGGCAGAAAATATAAGTCGCCGTGCCGCGCCGGTTGAGGTAGAGAATCGCCTGCTCGCCGCGTTCGAGCGTCTCCGCCAGCGATTCGCTCAACAAACGGGAGAAGATTCCGCGATTGCCGGTTTTCAACTCCTCGCGCATGTCCACCACTTGCACGGGCGGCAGGGCGGAATCCGTGACGCGGTTTGGCAATTCCAATTTTTGCAGACGCCCATGCTCCGAGAGAAATCGCTGCTCGATCTTTGGCGTGGCGGACCCCAACACGCAGACCGCTCCGCACAGTTGGGCGTATTCTTGCGCGGCGCTCACGGCGTTATAAAACGGCGGCTCGCTTTGATGATACGAACTGTCGTGACATTCATCCACGACAACCAGCCCGACATTGGGCAGCGGCGCAAACAACGCCGAACGCGCGCCGATGACGACGTTCAACTTTCCCGCGCGGGCGCGTCTCCATGTATCGTAGCGTTCGCCCTCCGAAAGTTTTGAGTGAACCAGCCCCACCTGCCCCGGAAAGCGCGAGACGAATCGCCGCACGGCTTGCGGAGTGAGCGCAATTTCCGGCACAAGAATCAACGCCTGCCTGCCCTGTTTGACGACCTCCTCCGCCGCGCGAAGATAAATTTCCGTCTTGCCGGAGCCGGTGACGCCGTAGAGCAGATACTGGAGATTAGAGAGTGGATGATTAGTGAGTAGACGACTAGCGATCGAGTTGATAATTTGCGTAAGCGCAAATGATTGTTCGGAAGTCAGCAGGAACTGTTTACTATTCTCTAATCCTCTCATCTCTAATTCTCTCTGCTCCACCCTCTCCAACGGATCGCGGAAGATTTCGTTTTCAAACAGGCGGATCAAGCCGCGTTCTTCGAGTTCCTGCAAATCGGCGAGGTTGCATCCCGTTTGGGCATAGACCCATGAGACGTTGACGGGGACGGGCTGTTTAAGCAGGAATTGAAGAGCCGCTTCGCGCCGCGCCTGGGTTTGTTTTGTGGACCCCAGGCTTTTTGTTTCCGCCTCAGCCTCTTCCGGCGTTACGGAAAGTTGCGCCACGCGGATATGTTTCGGTCTTACACGCGGCGGCGGCAGGATGTTCTTGGATGAGAGAACGCCTTTCTTTACAAGCAGGTTTGCCGTCTTGCGCCAGTCCACTTTGGCGAAGTGACTGTCAATTTGCCGTCCGCGCAATGCGCCGCGCTCGCGCAGTAAATTGACAAGGCGGGTTGCGGTTTTGGACGACGTGTCTTCGTAACGTGTAACTCGTAAATCGTAAACCACGTCCGCCTGCTGACTCAACCCGGCGGGGATCATCATGCCGACGACGGCGGAGAGCGGATTCAGCGTGGAATCCGCCAGCCGCATGGCAAGACTCAGCATGGGCGGAGTCAGAAGCGGGGCAGGGTCGAGCAGATCAAGGATCGGTTTGGGATTCGCTATGGGAGTGGATTCGCTCAACTTCAGGACAATCCCCTGCGTAATTTGATTCCCAAATGAGACGGTGACGAGACAGCCAGGCTGAAGTTTTGAGATGAGGTCGGCGGGGACGGCGTAATCGAAAACGCCAGAGACGGCGGGGATGTTGACTGCCAAACTTGCAAACATGCCTGAATTATAATGTCTGGAACGGAGGCTGATGTGAGCATGATTATTTTGATTGTGGGCGGCGCGATGATTCTTGTGGGGCTGGGGGCGCTGGCTCTGGTCTTTATGCGCGCCGAGGACGTTAACCTGACGGAGTCGGATGCGCCTGAAGAAAAGCCGGAGTGGATGAGCGCCATGCCGCCGAAGGAGACGGTTGCGGCTTCGACGGCGGACGGCGAGGGCGCGACGCTGTACGATCACGACGAGGGCGAAAAACTTGCCGCGCCGTTTGCGGAGCAGATCGAAGATGTGTTGCGGGCGAAGATCGAAAACGACCCGGCGTTGAAGGCGTTGAATGTTGATTTTGGAACGGCGCCCGACGGCGGTTTGGAAATTTGGATGGATGGGAAGAAATTTGTCGGTGTGGCGAATCTGCCGGACGAGCGTTTGAAGGCGGCGCTGTTGCAGGCGGTGAGGGAGTGGAACAGCCGGAAGTGAACAGTGATTAGTGAAACGCGCGGGCTAAAACTCCGCGCGTTTTTGGAGTCCAACGTCGGGAGACGTTGGACTTTTATTTTGACGTTGACGTTGGATTTTTATTTTGTGACGACCGCCGCGCCGTAGCCGACGACGGAGGCGTAGTCGCCGGTGACGTCGCCGGAGGTGGCGTATTTGAGAATCCGCGCCTGTGTTGCGCCGAGGCGCAGCGCCGCCCATTCGACCGCGGCGACGGCGGCGTGTCCGCAGGCGAATCCTTTGCCGGTGTGTTCGGCTTGGAAGATGGTTTCAGGTTCGAGAGAGGCAAACCGCCGGAGCATTTCACGGTCGAAGATGTTGGCTGTCTGCTGGTCGTGGAAGTGGGAGAGGTCGGTCGAGGCGACGAGGATGGCGTTTTTGTTTTGCAGAGTCTGTGCCAGGGCTTCGCCAAGTTGCCGCGCCACTGATTCTTCCTGCGCGCGGATCATGATGGGGAGCAGTTTGAAGGCGTGGGAGAAGACTCGTTGCAGGAACGGCAGTTCGATTTCGAGCGAGTGTTCGCGGTCGTTTGCGATGGGGGCGATGGGGATGGGCAGGCGGCTTTGCAGTTCGGCGAGGGATTCTGCGTCCACTTCAAGGGCGCCGAGCGGGGTGGCGTAGGCGCGGTGTTGTGTTGTGAGGAGCGGGCGCGGGTCGTAGTTGTGATAGGGGGAGACGACGGCGACGAGGTCGGGGGTCAGCCCGCGCAGGGGGGCGAAGGCGTGGGCGGCGACCGCGCCGGAGTAGCGATGCCCGGCGTGCGGGGCGATGACGGCGACAACCTGCCCGGTCAACTCCGGCAGGGCGGCGGCGGCAAAGAATTCGTCGAGGCTTGTCTCAAGTTTTTTGGGATGGGAGGGGTACCACGTCCCGGCGATGGGGGACGGGCGCAGGTCGGGCGCGTTCATGATTTTATTGTAGCGCCGGGTCGAAAAAAAAATCCCCGCGAATTTTCGCGGGGATTTGGGAGAGTCGCCGGGGATTATGGGACGTAATAGGACGCGATGACGTTTTCTATGGTATCGAGAATGGACTGGTCGGCGCTGTTCGACCACCATAACGTCCACATCAGCCAGGTGCGCTTGTCCGATCCGCGCACTTCAAAGTAGGAAACGCCGGTGTAGTTTCCGCCTTTGGATATCCATTCGAAGCGTTCGGAGCCGTCCTTCATGATCTGATCGCTCTTGATGCGGATATCGCCGTTGTTCGTTCCGGTGCTGCTGTAGTAGGTGTTCAGGATGTCCAACGCCACCGCCTGGCTGGTGGAGTTGTTGACCGTGACGCCTTCATTTGCAAACATAACCAGGCTTTCGATCTTGGCGACCGAGTCGGGGGACGTAAAAGTGTCGGTATAGGCGAGAACGTCCGAATAGATGGCGTCGCCATGATCGGTGTGTTCGTAGGTCCAGTCGCCGGGCAGGTCAAATGCCAGCAGGTTGTTCTGGTCTACAAAGGTGACCATGCCGTTGCTTGAAGGTTGTTGTTGCGCCTGGGTGGGTTGGGCCGGGGCCTGGGTAGGTTGCGCCGGCACGGCTGTGGGCGGCGGCGGGTTGGTGGGAAGGGGCGGCATGGTTGGGTTGGGCGTGGGTTCTCCCTGCCCGCCACACGCCAGACTCACAGCCAGGAGGATGGACATAAAGATGAATAGCATACGATATGATTTCATTTTTTCTTCTCCTATTGATTTAAGATTTTTTCGAATAATACCTTATCGTCGGCGATAAGGCGCGGAGTACGCACCCTATTTTACTTGAATAGATGTCCTCTGATAAGTCTGCGCCGCACTCCATACAAATTCTCCGCGCCGTTGTATGAAAAGACTAGCCCGGTTTGGATGTCTTGCGGGGATGTTTGACTTTTTCGGGTTCGGCCGTTTCAGGCGCTTCGGAGCCTGCGCCAGGCAGGGTCGAAGGGATGGTTGCAGACTGCGGCACGGGGGGCGGGAAGGCAGGGGCGGGAACGGGGGCGCTGTTGATGCGGGCGAAATATTTCCGGACGGTCAGGTCGTTATAGAAGACCAGGTTGAGAATGCCGACGATCATCGAAAAGATGTTGCCCATGAACGCAGTTAAAATCTGAAAGACGGCGATGGATGTGGAAGGTTGGACCGGTTGGGGCTGGGCGCTGAGCAGTTTGGCGGCATAGATGATTTCGAAAACGCCCAGGATGGTGGGCAGAATGGTGAGGGGCAGGCAAAACACGCCAATAATCGTTCCAAGCGCGCTTGCCGAGGCGACAAAACCCCAGAAGAGGTTAATGATGCCGCTGATAAGGGTCATCAGGGCGATGGCGGTAACCAGCCCGGGTTTTTGTTCCTCGTAGGTTGTGTTCATTCGTTACTCCTTGATTTTTTTCTTGTGGATATAACGACTGAGCGCAGGTTTGGTTGCAGGCGCGCTGGCTATGGTTGTTGAAAGGTGAGCAGGATTCCGCCGGGGTAGTCCGCGCCGTTCGGGTCGGAGCAGGTGGGCGCGCTGATGTCCGAAACAAAGGCGCCGCCGGTGACGATGCGGATGTTATAGACTGTGTCGGCTTCCATGACGAAGTCGGCGTACCCGTTTCCCAGTTCGGGTTTGAAGCCGGTAAAGAAGCGATCTTCGCCCTGGTTCCAGGTGACGACGATCTCCACGCCGGGGACTTGAGTCCGGCGCGAATCCATAAGGAGGAATTGCATCACTCGTGAAAGCGCGGGGTCGCAAATGTCCTCCCGTTCCACGAGTGTGAACGGCGCGCCGGGACCGGGTGTGGGCGTAAACGTTGGGCGCGGAGCGACGGTTTCTTGACTTAATGGAGTCAAAGGAGTTTGTTCGAAGAACACGGTGGGTTGCGGGGTGAATGTCGCCTCTTCGCTGGATGCGGGTATATTCGTCTCTGTGGGGGAGGCGACGATTCCTTCGGGCGTATTAAAGGTGGGGATCGGCGTGGATGTGAACGGTTCGCTGACGAATCCCTGTTGCAGGTCGGTGGCGAGTTGCGCGAGCGGGCGCGCTTTGTCGAAAGGTTCGCCTGCGGCAAGCATACGTTGCGCCTGGGCGCTCAATTCGGCGACCGGGTCTGCGTCGCCGAGCAGGTTCAGGCGGGCATTGGCGCGGGTCAGGTCCTGGTTGGCGGCGTAGGCTGCGGCGATGGCGATGCGGTATTGATCCTTGAAGTCGGCGCGCAGGAGCGCGGGGTTTGCGTCCACATACGTTACCGGGGAGAGCAGCCACGAGTATGCCAGACCCAGCCCAAATCCCGTCAGAACCGCGAGGACGATTTGCAAAATCGAATAGGGAGATCGCTTCATGGATTCGGATTCGCATCCGGCTGGTGGGTTTGCATGGCGGTCAGCAGGGATTGCAGGGCGCGCATCTCATCCGGCGTGAAGGCGTTCAGCCCGGCGTATTCGATCGCGGAAGCGACGTAGGATGCGGGAGGCTGGCTTCCGAGCAGGGCGAGCCGCTTTGCCGCGGCATTGGAGTCGAAATCGTTTTGGTAGGCTTCCGCGGTCATCAGGACGAAATCAACGCGGTAATCTTCGCGCAGAAGATCAGGGGTGACGTCGGTGAACTCAACCGGATCGACGACCCAGCCGTAGGCGAGCCCCAGCCCAGCGCCGAGGATGAGCGCGATGAGAATTGTTACGATTTTCGAGGCGGACATGAGGGGATTATACCCTTCAGATATTTTGTACCCTTTGGCGGTTTGGTCCCCCTCCGGGACGCGTAAACAAAATATCCGGGCAGGGGACCGGCGGCGCCCGAAAACTCTTCCTTACCGTTGCTATCTTTCGATCCTGGCGGAGTTCGAAAGGCTTCGCCGCGCCGGGCCTGCCCGGATGACGCAAGCATACCCGAAGGCGCGGACGCGTGTCAAATTACAAATTGTTCGATTCGATGAATTGGAGGTAGATGCTGATCAGGTCGGGGTCGAACAGGATGCCCGAATTTTCCCGCAAATATTCGATAACCTGTTCGCGCGGCATTTTTTTACGGTAGGGTCTGTCGCTGCGGAGCGCGTCCCACACGTCCACGATGGCGAAGAGTCGCGCCGCAAGCGGGATTTTGTTGCCACGAAGCCCGCGCGGATAGCCGCTGCCGTTCCAGCGTTCGTGGTGATAGAAGGGAATATCCATCGCGGGGCGCAGGTATTCGATGGGCGATAACATGTCGTAGGCGTAGATCGGGTGTCGCCGCATGATTTCCCATTCCGCCTCGTTGAGCGGGCCCGGCTTTTGCAGGATCTCGTCGGGGATGGCGATTTTGCCCATGTCGTGCAACAGCGCCCCGCGATGGATGTGCGCCAGTTCTTCGCCGCTGAAACCGAGTTGTTGCGCCACTCGGAGCGTGATCTCGGTCACGCGTTGAGTGTGTCCTTCGGTTTCCCGGTCGCGCAGATCGAGCGCGCGCACCCAGCCTTCGATGGTGCGTTCATACGCTTCGCGCAGCATATCGTGCGCCTGTTGCAGGGCTTCCTCGGCGCGCTTCCTTTCTGTGATGTCGCGCGAAGCGGATTGGACTTCGATCACTTTCTTCGTCAGCGGGTCGAAGATCGCGCGGGCGGAGGTTTCGAGCCAGACGTAAACGCCGTCTTTGCGCCTGGCGCGGAAGGTCACTGTGTAGGCTGTTTCCCGCGGCTCCGACTGGAACAGGCCCGTGACGGACGCGCGATCCTCTTCGTGGATGAGGTCGAGGCTGTTCATGCCGATGAGTTCATCGGGGCGGTAGCCGAGGATGGTCGTGGAAGCGGGGGAGACGTAGAACATCGCCCCTGAGGTCGCGAGGCGGATGATCATGTCGCTGGCGTTTTCGGCAAGCAGGCGGAACTGCGTCTCGCTTTCGGTCAGCGCTTCCTGAATGCGGATGCGGTCGGCGCGCGCCTTCCATTGATCGAGCGCTTTTCTTGCGGCGTGCGGCATGTCCAGCATGGATTCGGGGGATTTGACGACGTAATCCAGCGCGCCCGATTTGAGCGCTTCGACGGCGATGCGTTCATTGCCGTAACTCGTCATCAGGATGAGCGGCGTGGCGAGCGGGTCGCGGGTGTTGGGCAGCAACTCCAGGCTTTCCCCGTCCGGCAGGCGCCAGTCCGCGACGATCAACATCGGTTCGCGCTCGCGGATGTAATCGCGCGCCTCGCTCAGCGAACGAACGCGATGTATCTGAAACTCGGGGCCTTGGTCTTCAAAGGCGCGCTGAATGAGTTCCGCATGAGGGTCTTCGTCTTCGACGAGCAGGATCAGGATATTGTCGTTCGACATGAAAGGATTAATTGCGTGTCTGTTTGTTCCATCCGAGCCAATAGACGCCGATATCCTTCATCAAATTGCTGAAGTCTTCGAACCCCACCGGTTTGACCAGATAACTGTTGACATAGTTTTGATAAGCGTGAGTCAGGTCTTTTTCCGCCTCGGATGTGGTCAGAATGACCACGGGGATGGCGCGAAGTTCCGACTCTCCTTTGACCATGCGCAAAACTTCAATTCCGTCCACGCGCGGCAGGCGCAGGTCGAGCAGGATCATATACGGGCGGGGACTCGACTCGGGGTCGCTGTAGTCGTTGCGGCGCAGAAGATAATCCAGCGCCGATTCGCCGTCCGAGATGTGTAAAATTCGGGTGGGGATATGATGGGACTCCATCGTGCGAATCACAAGTTCTGCATGGTCCGCATTGTCTTCGACGAGCATGACTAGAATTGGTTCCGCAAGCATGGCTATCTCCTCTCGCGTTCAATTGTAAACGATTTGATTGGTTCGGGGCTTGAAGGCTCTTGCCCATCAAGAGGCGCCAGGCCCGATTTTACCCCGACGGACGCCCGCGCTCCATTGCAATTGAACTTTGTCCGCGCAGGTTTTTGCAATCCGAGGCGACGCGCCATTCGGGAGCATTCAAATGATGTAGAAAAGGAGCCTCCGAGAAATCGGGTATAGTACCCGTAGGCAAGAACAAACGGAGGCTCCGCATGAAGTGTAGCACAGAAACCCTGAGCAAAATTACAGCGCTGT
>WBZR01002396.1_pt1 | contig 19353 bp, 14 predicted proteins | sample 5204231 | NCBI WGS metagenome assembly WBZR01 (sample SAMN12412403, study PRJNA552823) | activated sludge metagenome | isolation source: activated sludge from anammox sidestream of wastewater treatment plant... | place: USA: Virginia | collected 2017-08 | reverse complement strand
GTCGCAATTTCTCCCCGCGTGGGATCTTGCGGCGCTTGCGCCACTCGCTTATTTCCGAGGCGACGCACTGAGCTCGGCGCGGCCGCGTCGCCGCCCTTTAGGGCTGCCTCGCCGGAGGCAAGATAAACCGATAAATGTTGCCACAATCGGAGTTTATCTGCATCGAGCGGCGCGGGAGCGAGTCTGCGCCATGGAAATCCGGTTTGCCCGTGGGGAAGCCATCGAGACCGGCAGGTTGGTGCGGGAGCGGCGCCGATCGGTCGGAACATCGGCGCGGCGGCGGCAAATCGGCGGGACATCTGCGGAACCGTATCGAAGATGAGCGATGATCCTGGCACGGGCCTCGGCCCAGACCGCCGCAGGGTTTTGATGGGTGCGGGGACGTGGGCGGCGATCTTGGCGCTCGCCGACAACGCTCTTTTCCTGTCTCGGGCGCTGGCCCAGGAGCCGCAGCCGCCGGCCGACGTGTCGTTCGCAACCGATCATGTGCGCAAGCTTGCCGAGGAAATGGCGGCGCGCGAATTCGTAAAGCCGCATCTCGACGTTCCCGAGCCCTTCAACGCACTGACGGCAGAGCAATATCGCGACATCCGGTTTCGCCCCGAGGCGTCGGTGTGGCGCGGTGAGAACCTCGGCTATGAGCTGCAACTCCTGCCGATGGGCTGGCTCTATGACACCCCGGTCGAGATCTGGCTCGTCGAGGGCGGGAAGGCGCGCAACCTGCGGGCCGACAGTGCGAGTTTCTCCATCGGCCCGTCGATCGAGAAGGCGCCCGATGCCGCGCCGTTCGCGTTTTCCGGCTTTCGCGTTTCTGGATTGATCAACACCGCCGAAACCGTGAGCGAGTTCGTCTCCTTCCAGGGGGCGAGCTACTTCAAGGCGGTCGGCCGCAACGGCGTCTACGGCCTGTCCGCGCGTGGGCTGGCGATCAACACGGCGCGCCCGGGCGGCGAGGAGTTCCCGGTCTTTCGCGCCTTCTGGATCGAGAAGCCCGAGGCGGCGGCGGACGGCATCGTCATCCACGCCCTTCTCGACAGCGAGAGCACCACCGGGGCCTACCGCTTCGTCATCCGTCCGGGCGGCGCGACGCGCATCGAGGTCGATTGCACGCTCTTTCCGCGCCGCTCGCTGACCTACGTCGGCATCGCGCCGCTGACCAGCATGTACTTCTACGGTCCCGCCCAACGGCGTATCGACCGCGACTACAGGCCCGCCGTGCACAACAGCGAGGGCCTGGCGGTCATCAACGGGCGCGGCGAGCGCCTGTGGCGGCCGCTGTCCAATCCGAAGACGTTGCAGACCAGCGCCTTCGTCGACATGAACCTCAAGGGCTTCGGCTTCGCACAGCGCAACCGCTCCTTCGCCGGCTACGAGGATCTCGAGGCGCGCTTCGACCGGCGGCCGACGGCCTGGGTCGAGCCCTCCGGCAGTTGGGGCGGCGGCTACGTCGAGCTGATCGAGATTCCGATCACCGAGGAGATCCACGACAACATCGTCGCCTACTGGAAGCCGTCGAAGCCCCTCGAGCCCGGTAAGAAGTATCGCTACGCCTACAGCATAACCTGGGGCGAAGCCGTGCCGGCCGTATGGTCCGGCGCCTGGGTGGTGAAGACGCAGGTCGGCGCCGGCAGCACCCCGGACACGACGCTCTTCGTCGTCGATTTTGCGGGCCCTTCGGCGCGGGACGCGCGCGAGCTCCCCGTGGCCGAGCTCACCGCCACCGCGGGCTCCACCTCGAACCTCAGTGTACAGCGCCATCCCGATCTCCAGGGCTTCCGCGTGAAGTTCGAGCTCAATCCCGGAGGAACCGAGCTTGTCGAGCTGCGTTTGGCTTTGAAGCTGGGCGGCCAGTTGATCTCCGAGAGCTGGCTCTATCGATGGACGCGAGCATGACCGCCAAGGATCTGGCGCCAGGCGCGGGAGAGGAGCCGGCGGCGTCCTCTCGCTCCCAGGCTGTTCTCCCAGAGGCTGCAATCCACGACGCGAGCGACCCTGCGCTTCTGCCGGCGCTGGCCCCGCTCGGGATGCCGGCGCAGGACTTCGCAGTGCGGCCCGCCCGCGTCTCGCCTCGGAGGCGCGGCAGCGCCATTCCTCGCACCGCGGTGTTTCTCGGCGCGGCGCTGATGACGGCCGCCTTCGCCCATGAGCTCTATGGCGTCTTGTCGTTCGTGCAGATGACGCCGTTCCAGTTCCTCTTCCTGGTGCTGTCGACGGCGACGTTCGCGTGGATCTCCGTCGGCACCCTCTCGACGGCCTTGGGCTTTCTCCCGCTGTTTGCCGGCGAGAAGGCCGACACCATCGCCATGCCCGGTGCCGAGGGCGCGCTTCAGTCCCGCACGGCGCTCCTCTTTCCGGTCTATCACGAGGATCCGGCGCGCATCGCCGGCACCATCTCCGCCATCGCCGAGGAGCTGGCCTCGCTCGGCAAGGCCTCCGCGTTCGATGTCTTCGTGCTCTCCGATACGCGCGGGGCCGAGGCGGGCATGGAGGAGGAAGCCGCCTACGCCGCGCTCGCCCGCAAGCTTGGCGGCGAGGTCGGGGTCTACTATCGCCGGCGCATCGAGAACACGGCCCGCAAGGCCGGCAACATCAAGGACTGGGTGGAGCGCTTCGGCGGCGCCTACGAGACCTTCGTCATCCTCGACGGCGACAGCATCATGTCGGGCGTGGCGCTCGTCCGCCTCGCGCGCGCCATGGAGGCCGATCCGTCGGCCGGCCTCATCCAGACCGTGCCGAAGTTGATCGGCGGCACGACGCTGCTGCAGCGCCTGATGCAGTTCGCCGCCAACATCTACGGTCCCCCGACCGCGGCCGGGCTCGCGTTCTGGAGCCGCGACCAGGGCAACTACTGGGGGCACAACGCCATCATCCGCACGAAGGCTTTCGCCGGAGCGGCGGGTCTGCCGCATCTTCCGGGCTCGGCGCCGTTCGGCGGACACATCATGAGTCACGACTTCGTCGAGGCGATGCTCCTGCAGCGCGCCGGATGGGGCGTGCACATGGCGCCTTCGATCGAAGGCTCCTTCGAAAGCATGCCACCGGCGCTGACCGACCTCATCGTGCGCGACCGCCGCTGGTCGCAAGGCAACCTCCAGCACCTCGCGCTGGTCGCCAAGCGCGGCGTGCCGGGCATGGGCCGCCTGCACCTCATGATGGGCGCGCTCTCCTACATCGTCTCCGCCGTCTGGGCGGGCTCGCTCGGCGTCGGCCTCGTGCTGGCGCTGCAGGGCCAGCAGCTCCTGCCGAGCTACTTTACCGACGCGAAGACCCTGTTTCCGATCTGGCCGGTGATCGATCCCGGCGCTGCGATGCGTCTCTTCCTGGCGACCATGGCCGTCGTTCTGCTGCCGAAGGTGCTGGGCCTCGTGCTCGAGATGAAGCGCGCGCGCCGCGCCCGCGAGCTGTTCGGCATCCCGCGCGCCATCGCCGGCGTCACGACCGAAACCGTGTTCTCGATGCTCTTCGCCCCCATCATGATGATGACGCAGACGTCATCGGTCGTGCAGATCCTTCTCGGGCGCGACGCCGGCTGGAAGGCCCAGCGCCGCGACGGCGCGGCAATGGACCTTGGCGGGGCCGTACGCTTCCACTGGGCGCACATGCTGGTCGGCATCGCCGTCACCATCGTCTGCTGGGAAACCTCGCCGGGCCTGCTCGTCTGGATGGCGCCGGTGGTGCTGGGGCTTGTCCTGTCCGGTCCCCTCAACTGGATGACGTCCCAGGAGGCGGGGCCTGCCATGAGCGCGGTCCTGTCCACGCCGGTCGACCGCACCCCGGCCTCGGTTGAGCTGCGCGCGCTGCGCCATACCGACGTCTGGCGCGAGCGCCTGGCGGCGGAGGCCGCGGCCGGCGAGCCGAGCCGCGCGCTCGCGGCCGCTTGATCGCTCAACGCAGGTCTCCAGCCCGTGATCACTTCAGGCCCTATCAGCCTGAAGTATGAATCACAGGTCTTATCAAAGAGATAGAGCGTGATCTCGCTTCAATAAAAAATCATCACGCTCTGGCCTCGGGCGCGCGACGCAGAAGCTCAGGCAGGAGATCGCGCACGCGCACCGGCTCCGCGTCGAGGAACGGGATCGGGCGCGTCACCTCGATGGCCGCCGTTCCGATGCGCGCGGTGAGCGCGCCGTTGAACGCCCCTTCGCCGAGCCGGCGCGAGAGGCGCCGCAGGAGATCCTGCCCCAGAAACTGGCCGATGAGGTCGTCGGTCATCGCCACGCCGCCCGTCGCGACGAGGTGCGTGACGACCATGCGCGCGAGCCGGAAGGCGCCGAGCCCGCCGGGCCGCCCGCCGTAGAGCGTCGCGAGCCCGCGCAGCAGACGCAGGTTCTCGGTGGCGACGTAGAGCATGGCGATCCACACCATGGGGCTCATGGCGGTGACCACCGAGACGCGCTTGGCCGATTTGAGCACCAGGCGCCGCGCGGCCGCATCGAGCGGGGCCATCACCTCGCGGTCGGCGAGCCTCAGGAGGTCTCCGGCATCGCGCACGTCGCGCGTGTGGTCGCCGAGGCGCGCCAGGTTCCAGGCGAGGTCGCGCCGCCCGCGGAACGTCTCGGCGAGCGCCGCCACGGTCTTGCGCTCGAGCGCGACGTCTCGGGTGGCGAGCGCCGTCTCCGCGTCGCGCTTGAGGCGCGAGAGCCGCCCGAGCCGGACGATGCCGACGATTTCCCGGAGCACGATGACGAGCCCCGTGGCGGCGGCGACCGCAGCGAGGCTCGTGGCCGTCCAGCCGATCCAGTCGTCGCGCGCAAGCGCGGCCGACACGAAGCCGGTGAAGCTCGCCGTCAGCGCCAGCCCGACGAGACCGGCGACGGCCGAGAGAAACACGCCCCCGAGGCTGGCGCCCCTGGGCAGAGACGCGCTCGACTCCGGCCGCATGCCATCTGCGGCGAGGTCGTCGTGCACCGATGGTAGCTCCTCGCCGACGATCTCGGGAGCGTCGGGCGCGAACACGCGCGGCCCCCGCGGCGCGGATGGGGAGGTGTCGCTCATTGAAGCCAGTCTCCGAGAAGGAAATCGAGCGCGCGGTCGAGGCGGATGTGGGGCGCGGCCTGGCGCTCGCCGGAGGCCCGGACCGGAGGCAGCCGGGGCGGGCGGAAGCGTGGGAACGTCGCGGCGAACGGCGCCGCGCCCGAGAGCACCGTGGAGGGATCCTGCGGAAGGTCGCCGGGAAAGATGGCCGCCTCCCGCCTGCCGTCGAAAACCTGGCCGTCGACGGTCTCGCCGGGGAGCGGCACGCCGACGATGCAGGGCAGCATCATGCCGCCGTCGCGCACCTGCGCTTCGCGCGTGGCGCGCAGGGCCGCGAGCGCCATGACGTGCGTCTCGGCCCCCGCAGTCCCCGCGCGCTCCGCCGCGCGCCGTGTCAGGAGACCGAGGATCGCCTCGAGCCGGTCGTGGCTCGTGTGGTGGATGTGATCGGCCTTGGTGGCCGCAAACAAGAGCCGGTCGATGCGTCGGCCGCCGACGAGCCCCGCGAGCCAGCTCGCCGCCCCCGGCCGGAACGCCTTGAGCACGGACGCGAGCGCGCGCTCGAGCTCGAGGGTCGTCTCCGCTCCGCCGTTGAGCGCGCCCAGCACGTCGACGAGCACGATCTGCCGGTCGAGCCGGCTGAAGTGCTCGCGGAAGAACGGCCGCACGACGTGCGCGAGATAGCTGTCGTAGCGCCGCGCCATCATCGCCGCCAGGCTGCCGCGCTGGATCGGCGCGCTCTCGGCGAGGTCGAGCGGAAAGAACGTGAGCAGCGGCGAGCCTTCGAGATCCCCCGGCATCAGGAACCGCCCGGGGCCGAGCGTCGCGACCGTCGACTGCGCGCGCGCCGCGGCGAGATGGTCCGTGAAGAGCCGCGCGCCCTCGAGCGCGGCCTGCTCGTCCTCCGGCGCGCCCGGATCGCGCTGCGAGACGAACGCGAGCCAGTCCAGGGTCGCCTTGCCGCCCGCCATCCCGCGCGCCCGCTCGAGCGCATCGCGCGACCAGGTCGCATAGCTCTCGCCGAGCATGCCGAGATCGAGCAGCCATTCGCCGGGATAGTCGACGATGTCGAGGTTGAGCCGCCGCACGCCGAGTGCCCGCCGGAGGGGATGCGCGGAGAGGAACGAGAGCGCGATCCGCACCTCCGAGACGCGCCGCGTGCTCTCGGGCCACAGGGCGGGATCCGACGCGAGCGCGGCGGCGTGCGCCTCGTAGTCGAAACGCGGCACGTTGTCGTCGGGCTGCGGCTCGAGGTCGGCGGAGAGGAGGCGCCCGTCGGCAGAGGCCGCGAAGAACGGCAGCCGCCCGCCTTGGGTGAGGTTGCGGATCAGCGCCGTGATGAAGACCGTCTTGCCGGAGCGCGCCAGTCCCGTGACGCCGAGGCGGAGGGAGGGCGTGAACAGGCCCTGCAGACGATGGCCCGCCTGGGCGAGGCCGTCGATCACGGTCAGGGAAAGATCGCTGGCGCGCAAAGGGAACCTCGTTGAGAGCATTCCCTAATTAGGTGTCGACCGGGCGGGCTGCAAGCGACGGCCGCCCGCCGGGCCGCCCTCAGCCATGGAACACGACGAACACGCCGGCGCCGATCACCGTCAGGCCCATGACGACCAGGGTCGCACTTTTCAGAAACTCACTCATTTTTCAGCTCCGCGCTCCGGCAGGCCACGCCCGCCAGGCTACGCGATAGGGTTTACACCCCTGCCGATGAACCCGCCCTGAAGCCGGCCGTCAGCTTGCGTTCATCTTCGCCGCAAGCCTCTCCCTGTGCCTCTTGCCTCCTGCCTGTTGCCCGCTGCCCCCTTTTCTCACTTTCCCTCTCCCTTGCGCCGGCTCATGAACGCCAGCCGCTCGAACAGGTGCATGTCCTGCTCGTTTTTGATCAGCGCGCCGGCGAGCGGCGGGATGATCTTGCGGCTGTCGGTCTCGCGCAGCACGGCGGGGTCGATATCCTCGTTGAGCAGCAGCTTCAGCCAATCGAGCAGCTCCGAGGTCGAGGGCTTCTTCTTGAGACCGGGCATCTCGCGAAGGTCGTAGAAGATGCGCATGGCGTCCTGGACCATCCGCCCCTTAAGGTTCGGAAAATGCACCTCGACGATCTCGGCCATCGTCTCCGGGTCGGGGAACTTGATGTAGTGGAAGAAGCAGCGGCGCAGGAAGGCGTCCGGCAGCTCTTTCTCGTTGTTGGAGGTAATGATCACGATGGGGCGCACGCGGGCCCGCACCGTCTCGCTCGTCTCGTAGACGAAGAACTCCATGCGATCGAGCTCTTGCAGCAGGTCGTTCGGGAACTCGATGTCCGCCTTGTCGATCTCGTCGATGAGCAGCACCGGCCGCGTCTCGGCGACGAACGCCTCCCAGAGCTTGCCGCGCTTGATGTAGTTGCGGATGTCGCGGACGCGCGCGTCGCCGAGCTGCCCGTCCCGCAGCCGCGAGACCGCGTCGTACTCGTAGAGCCCCTGCTGGGCCTTGGTGGTGGATTTGACGTGCCACTCGATGAGCGGCGCGCCGAGCGCGCGGGCGACTTCGAGGGCAAGCACCGTCTTGCCCGTCCCGGGTTCGCCCTTGACCAGCAGCGGGCGCTCGAGGGTGACCGCCGCGTTGACGGCGACGGTGAGGTCGCGCGTTGCGACGTAGCTCGAGGTGCCCTCGAAGCGTCTGTTGCTGCTGCCGCTGGCGGTGTCGGATCCGGTCATGGGCAGGAAGGTCCTCTCCGGTTTCGCTGTCTCGCCCCCTCTTAGGCGGCCGGGCGGACCCCGGCAAGGGAGGGCGGGCGGACGCGACGGGTGGGCCGCGCCTCTGTGGGTCTCGCGAGAAGCCATCCCCTTGACGCAACTTGAAATAGTAGCTCTGCCTACGGATAGGGCAATACCGGCCGTCCACGGAGCTTGCCATGAATGATCTGCAATATCGGCCACTTGCGGCCCTGAGTCCCGCACAGATTTTTAGAGTTAAACGACGGGTTTCCTTGACATAAGCGGTCTCAACCGCCAAGAGACCACGCTGAACGCTTGGGCCCTCCTGGACCCGTCGGATGCGTAGGGGTGGCCCGAGTGCCTGGAGCAGGCCCGTATTGGAGGCCCGTGATGAGCAAGCGACCGACGTCGAAGCCAGCCAAGTCCAAACCCGTACCGAAGCCGGCTGCCAAGACTGCGTCCAAATCCCCGTCCAAGACCGCATCCGTGAAATCCAAACCCGCCCGCCCTGCCGCGAAAACGGCCAGTGCCAAGGCCGCGGCGAAGGCGCCGCCCAAGGCGGCCCAGGGCAAGGCGGCAAAACCGAGGACACGCGCCATCGACAAGGCCCAAGACAAGAAGCTGACGGCAAAGGCCGGCACTTCGACCATCGTTCTTCCGCCCGATTACCGTCCCTCCGAGGACGAGCCGTTCATGAACGAGCGGCATCGGATGTACTTCCGCCAGAAGCTCACCGCCTGGAAGGAGGAGATCATCCACCAGACCCGCGAGACGCTGGCGGGGTTGCACGAGGATTCGACCCAGCATGCCGATCTCGCCGACCGCGCGACCTCGGAGACGGATCGCGCGCTCGAGCTTCGGGCACGCGATCGCCAGCGCAAGCTGATCGCCAAGATCGATGCGGCGCTGGCGCGCATCGAGGACGGCACCTACGGCTATTGCGAGGAGACGGGCGAGCCGATCGGCTTGAAGCGTCTCGACGCCCGCCCGATCGCGACGCTGTCGCTGGAGGCCCAGGAGCGCCACGAGCGCCGCGAGCGCGTCTACCGCGAGGATTGACGGGCGCGGTTCAGCGTCCGTCATCGGCGACGGGGCGTGCGGAGAAGGCGAGGGCCTCGCTCAAGCCTTCTTGTCGGGCGAGCGCGTTCCGTCCGCGAAGGAGACGCCCGCCTGGCGCGCACGCTCCTCCGCGAGGCGCGCGAGCACGCTCCGCACGGCATCGAGGTCGCGCAGGTGGATGTCATGCTGCGCATAGGGCATCTCGATGCCGGCGGCCCGGAAGGCCTTGAGAATGCGGAAGCGCAGGTCGCTCCGCGCCGCATCCCCCTTGCTCACGTCGGAAATGACGCCCGAGACCGAGAACTCGAGCCCATCCGCGCCGAAGTTGTCGAAATTCACGCCGGCCGGCGGATGCTGCATGAGCAGCGGCGACTCTGCGGCGACGCGCTGCAGGATATCGCGCACCTGATCGGCGTCTGACCGGTAGCCGACCCGCACCTTGACGGTCGCCGTGCCGAGGGCGTTGCGGTGCGTCCAGTTGGTGACCGCCGACGTGATGAGGTCGGAGTTCGGAACGATGACGCTCGCCTTGTCGAACGTCTCGATCTCCGTCGAGCGCACGGAGATCCGGCGCACGAAGCCCTGCTGATCCTTGACGCTGACGCGGTCGCCCACCTTGATCGGCCGCTCGACGAGAAGGATGAGCCCCGAGACGAAGTTGTTGATGATCGACTGCAGGCCGAAGCCGATGCCGACCGAGAGCGCGCCGGCGACGATCGCGAAGTTGGTGATGTCGAGGCCGCCGTAGGAGATCGCCGCGAGCGCCGCGACGATGAAGCCGGTGTAGCCGACGGCGGTGTGGATCGAGTTGGCGATCCCCGGGTCGATGCGGCGCGACTTCGAGACGCCGGTGTCGATCCAGCGCTGCATGATGCGCGTCGCGAGCGCGAGCAGGAAGAAGAGGCCGATCGCGATCAGGATGCGCGCGAGCGAGATGTGGAACTCGCCGATCTGGAAGCCGAACACCAGCGCCCGGAGCCACATCCACGCCTCCTGGGGCGTGTAGCCCCACGTGATGAGGAGGATGGGAAGCGCGGCGAGCGCCAAGCCGACGTTGAGCAGCACCGAGAGCGCGCCGGTAAGCAGCAGTCCCAGCCGCGGATCGAGCCCGGTTCCCTCGAAGAGGCGCGTCTCGAGAGGTTTGACACCGGTTCCTGCCGCGCCGAGCAGCGCGCGGATCGCGAGGTGCACGACGAGGATCACCGCGATCGTGGCGCCGCTGACGAGCACCTGCGTGGTGATGAAGCGTCCGAGCCCGATGTAGCCGGCGAGCGAGAGTGCGACGATCGCCGTGCCGGCGACCAGGATCGGCAGCTTGATCAGATAGGGCCTGAGCCGCGGCATCGGCGACGGGACGCCGGCGATGGCCGCCTCCGCGGTCTCGTGCGGCACGCCGACCGTCGCCGCTTTGGGCTCGAACGGCGTCCGCACGAGCTGCAGCATCAGAATGCCGATCGCGAGGCTCGCGAGCACCATCTCCATGACGCCGATGGAGAGCGGCAGGAAGAGGCGCCGCACCGTCTCCTGCAGCACGAGATCCAGCGAGAATACCGCCGCGATCGACGTGATGATGCGCGTGACGCGCCGCGCGGCAGGCGTCGACAGGTTGACGAGCCGCCACGCCGGACGGCGCGGCTGAAGCATCGCGCGGGTGAGCGCGGCGACGCCGACGAACAGAAACAGCGCTGGAAACGCCACGTCGAAGATCTGCCGGATCTCGTAGATCGCCAGGTTCCAGCGGTCGAGCCCCGAGCTCAAGAGGTTGAGCGCCGCGAGCGAAGGGGCGGCGATGAGGGGCGCGACCCATCCCACCGTCGCCGCCTGGACGAAGAAGGTGGGCGGCGTTTCGCGCGGCCTGTCGAGCCGGCGGGCGAGGAACCAGCGGGTCAGGGCCGTCAACAGCACAAACAGCAGGACGACGCCCGCGGCGAGCCCTGCCACATCGACCCATTTCCGGGCCGCGAGCAATCGCCAGCTCGCAAGCGTCTCGCTGACCTGCCGCAACGCGCCGGGCGCATCGTCGATGAGTTTGAGCCAGGTCGCGGGTGCTATGGGGGAGGGGCTGCGCCGCAGCAGCTGGGACGCGAAGATGGCCTGTCGCGCGGTCTGCACCGTGTCGCGGAGCTGGCGCATGCGGACGATCAGAAGCTCGGTGTTCTTGAACGCGCCGTCGACCTCGGCGAGCAGCGCATTGAGCCGCGCGCGCTCCGCGGCGACATCCGCCGAATCGGGCGTGTCGGCCGTCGGCGCGGGCCCGAGCTGCTCGATCTGCTGGCGGAGCGCCTCCGCTTTCGGCCGCAGCGCCTCTCGGGTGTCGCGGGCCTTCTGGAACACGTCGATGAGCGCGCCCCGAAGGCGCGTCAGCTCCTCGTCGTTCTCGAGGTTGCGCTCGACGGATTTGACCAGCCGGTCAACCTCGGCTTTGAGCTCGACCACCGGCTTCTGCACCGTCTCGATCTCAGCCTGGTCGGCGGCCGAGAGCACGGGAGCGGGCGGCGGGGCGGGTTGGGGCGCCTGGGCCGGCGTCGGCTCCTCGCTGGCCGGCGGGGCCGCTGCCGCGGGGCCCTGCGGCGCGGGTGGGGACGATGGCGCGGGCGCCGGCGCCGGCTGCGCCGCAGGTTGCCCCGCGACCGGCGCGGACACGACCGACGACATCACGGCGGCGGCGAGCGCCAGGATGACGGAGAGCGCCGGAATGCGAAGGTGAGACCTTGCAGGAATGATCAGCCTCCCCGGGATCCTGGCGGGCGGCGGGCCGCTGCGTGCCGCCGGCGCCCGGTTTGCGTTACGCGAGCTTCGGGTCGATGCGGTGTCGCGCGGCGGCCTCGCCGTCCGGCGCCGCCTCGGCCGGCGCCCCGATCCCCGTCTCGATCACCACGTCGACCGGTCCGCCGGTCATGATCAGATGCTCCACGTTGTCGCGCCGGACGAGGATGAGCCGCCGGCGGTTATCGAGATTGAACTGCTCGGAGACGGAGAGGCGCCGCAGCGGCTTGGGGCCGCCGAACAGGGAGCTGACCGCCTGGAACGAGGGGGTGCCGCCGAGATAGCGGCGTGCCACGTAGGCCCCGCCGATCATGGCGACCGCCAGGAACAGTACGATCGCAAGATAGTAGACCATGTCCCACATGACGTCCCGTCTACGGGCGCGCACACGCGCCTCTGCGCACGCTCCGTTCCTCCTCGGTTGCTGTCCTGAGCCCCTATAGCGCGGAATTCACGTCAATTTAACCCTATTGATCGAACTGTGGACGACAGGGCTGAGGCGCGGTGCATCTCCCGCATCCGATCTCCGCCGGACCATCACACGGGCGTTGCGTAAGCGTATGAGTAGCGGAGTACCCATGCAGGCATCCGAGGCGGCTCCTGAGGAGAATCAGATAGCGTTCGCCTTCATGAGCGATAGCGAGTCCCGCCCGCTTCGGCCCGGCCCGGCCCATGCCCAACCGCCCTCGGGTGGCGTTCACGAGCCCGGCGCCATCCCCATCATCGCCGCGTCCATGGCCGCCGGCGCCCTTGTGCTTGCGCTCGTGGCTTTGCCGGCGCGCGAGCCGCTGCTGCTGACGCTGCTTGCCATTCTCGCCATGCTCGGAGTGTTCGCGATCTTCGGCTACATGGCCGGGCATATCCGCATCGGCGAGCGCGTCCGCGACGAGGATCTGGTCCGCGCCTTGGCCAACAGCCTCGACGACGGCCTGCTGGTCATGCGCCGCGACGGCCGCCCGCTCTATACCAACCGCGCGCTCGCCGACATGGTCGGCGTGACGGCGGCGGGCGAGATCAAAGCGCTCGAAAGCCTGTTTGCGAGCGATCCGCGTGCGGCCGCCGCCTACTTCCGCCTCGAGCGCGCGGCCTCCCGCCGCGAGCCCTGGCGCGAGGAGATCGAGATCGCCGGCGAGGGCGGTCCCAGCCAACTGTTCCGCGTCGCCCAGCGTCCGTGTGCCGTCCCCGGTCACGACCGCGAGCTGGGGCCGCTCTCGCTCTGGACCGTCACCGACGTGACGGCCGAGCGCGCCCGCCAGGTGAGCGCCGTCGCCACCCTCGAAGCGACCCTCGAGCGCCTGGACGGCATTCCCGCCGGTCTCATGGAGGTTGACAGCCGCGGCGTCGTGCGTCGCCTCAATGCAACGCTCCTGCGCTGGCTCGGCCTCGAGCCGCAGAGCCTGTCGCACCGCGAGCTCAAGCTCTCCGATATCGTCACGCCCGAGGGCGCTGCGCAGATCGCCGGCACCGCCGCCGCATTCTACACCACCGGCCAGGGTGTCGAGATCGACGTGTCGATCGACAAGGGCGCCGAGGTTCCACTGCGCTTCTTCGCGCGCCGCGATGCGGAAGGCGGTCTTCTGGTGGCCGCGTTCCAGCGCGAATCCGGCACCGCCGGCGACGGGTCGGCGGACGCCGAGGTTCGCTTCCAGCGCTTCGTCCAGTCCTCGCCGTTCGGCATCGCGACCGTCGGAGCCGACGGCCGCCTCGTCAGCACCAACCCCGCCTTCGCCCGCATGATCCCCGATGGCGCAGCCGCGGTCGGCACCTCCGCGGCGGACGTGCTCTGCCGGTTCGCCGATGCCGACACCCGGAGCGCCGTCGGCACCGCCTTGCGCCACGCCCTGGCCGGCACCGTGAGCACCGCGCCGATCGAGATCACGGTCGGCACCGACAACGAATCGCGCCGGCTTTACCTCGCGCCCCTGACGCAGGCCAAGGACGCCCGCGAGGCCGCGATCCTCTATCTGATCGACGCCACCGAGCAGAAGGCGCTGGAAGCGAAATTCGCCCAGTCCTCGAAGATGGAGGCGGTGGGCAAGCTCGCGGGCGGCATCGCCCACGACTTCAACAACGTGCTGACGGCCATCATCGGCTTCTCGGATCTCTTGCTGCAAACGCACCGTCCGACGGACCCTGCCTACAAGGACATCAAGAACATCCAGAGCAGCGCCACGCGCGCCGCCGGCCTCGTCGCCAAGCTGCTCGCCTTCTCGCGTCGCCAGACGTTGCAGGCCGAGCCTCTGCAACTCGACGAGGAGCTGGCGGAATGGTCGTCGGTGGTGAAGCGCTCCGTCGGCGAGAAGATCGAGCTCCGCATCCCTCCGGCACGCGACCTCTGGTACGTCAAGACTGACCGCACGCAGCTCGAGCACGTGATCCTGAACCTCGCCAACAACGCCCGCGATGCCATGCCGGACGGCGGTACGCTGACGATCAGCACGCGCAACGTCACCGAGCGTGAGAGCCAGAAGCTCGGCCTGCACGGCATGCCCATCGGCGAGTACGTGCTGGTCGAGGTCGCCGATACTGGAACGGGCATGCCGCCCGGGGTGATGGCCAAAATCTTCGATCCGTTCTTCACCACCAAAGGCGTCGGCAAAGGCACGGGCCTCGGTCTCTCGACCGTCTACGGCATCGTCAAGCAGTCGGGCGGCTTCATCTATCTCGAGAGCGCGCCGGGCGAGGGAACCACGTTCCGCATCTATTTGCCGCGCCACCTGCCGAGCAGCGACGGCGAGCCCGTCGGGCAGAAGGCGGCGAGGAAGGGGCGCCCGCAGGACCTCACCGGCAGCGGCCGCGTGCTGCTCGTCGAGGACGAGGATGTCGTCCGCTCCTTCGCCGTGCGCGCGCTGAAACGCCAGGGCTACGAGGTGTTCGAGGCCTCGACCGGCGTCGAGGCGCTGGAGGTCATGGAGCAGCACAACGACAGGATCGACCTCGTCGTATCGGACGTGGTCATGCCCGAGATGGACGGCCCGACGCTGCTCAAGGAGCTGCGCAAGAAGAACCCCGATCTCAAGATCATCTTCGTCTCCGGCTACCCGCACGAGGCGTTCGAGACCAGCCTCGACAAGAACGAGCAGTTCGCCTTCCTGCCGAAGCCGTTCTCGCTTCCCCAGCTGGCCGCCAAGGTCAAGGAGCAGCTGGCCCTCTAAGGTCGAGGTCGGGCGGGGGGGAAGGGCTCGGCAGGCGGGGGGACGACGCGGTCAGGCCCCCGGTCAGACGGGCGAGGCCGGTTGCTCGATGTCGTCGGCCGGCAGTTCGTTCTCGGGGACGCAACGCCCTTCGCCCGAGACCGGCTGGCCCTCGATCCTGAGGCCGCTGTCGGGGCGATGCACGAGAGCCTCGCAGGCGGCCGCCGAAAGTCCTCGCTCCATGATGAAGAACTGCGGGGCGCCGTTGAGCATAACCATGACGACGAAGGCATACATCGAAGATGCCAACTCCTGATTTGCAGGGCTCGTTCCTGCTCCGGTGCGCGCCGCGCCATTAAATTACTGCAATGCAATGAAACTCAGACGTCGGGTGTCCATTTCACATCCGTCACCGCCAGATTATCGGAGCCGCAAATGGACTTTGTCGTCGCCACAATGCTCATTGTCGCATGGTGCATCGCTGCGCCGACGGTCCTCCTGTGGTCCGTCGCCGGCGATGATGCAACCGTGCGCTCCGCGGAGCGCACGGACCACGCCGCCCGCGCCATCATCCGAGATCGATCGTTCCATTGACCTCGTGGCGGAGATCCGTGCCCTCGGCCGTGAGGAGCATGCGGACTTTGAGCGGACCTTTTCCTGCAAGGCCGTTGTCCCGTACGATCCGCTCGATCTCCTGCTGCGACGAGACTCCCACCTGCTTGAGGAAACGGCGTAGCGACAGGTTGAAAGGCTCGTTGTTGATGTCGTTCATGGGGGTCTCCTTTTCGAGGGGAAAACCCGGCAGGCCGGGCCATCTCCGGACGACGAGCATACCACGACGAGCATACCACTATGTGTCGTCGGGATGGACGGCGTCGAGTAGCGTATCGAGCATGTCGCCGGCGCTTGCGGTGATGCTTGCCGTCATCTCATAGGCGAGGGCGACGCTCTTGAGCGAGACCATGGGCTCGATCGCGCCGCCGAGAGGCAGCGCGCCGATCCGGACCTGCGCAGGCCCGTCTGCGGGCGCCGGGTGTGCCGCAGGCTCCGTCGCGGCCACGGCGGCGGCAATCTCCTCGAGCTTGCGGCCCTGCACCAGAAGCGCATTCGAGGCGATGGTAAGGACTTGCAGCATGGGGTTTGGGCGCGGAAATCCAGGTGTCGGACCCGCGAGCATGGGGGCGAGCCGCCTAACGCGCCGTTAACGCGCCCGCCTTGCCGGCCGAGGAGAGGTCGGCGAACGGTCGAGGGATAAGGTGGACAGATGAGAACAAAACAGGTACATCTATCCCTGCGCCGAGTCGCCCAACCACGGTTAAAATGTCATAAGGTGCCACATGACCAAGCCGGATCTGCACGTCGTCGAAGGGGGAAAGATGGATAAGGATCATAAGGCGCAGGCGTTGGCGCATGCGCTGGCGTTGATCGACAAGAATTTCGGCAAGGGTTCGATCATGCGCCTCGGCGCCAACGAGCGCTCGATGGACATCGAGGCGATCTCGACGGGCTCGCTCGGGCTCGACATCGCGCTCGGCATCGGCGGCCTGCCCAAGGGACGCGTGATCGAAATCTATGGGCCCGAGTCTTCCGGCAAAACCACGCTGACGCTTCAGGTGATCGCGGAAGCCCAGAAAGCGGGCGGCACCTGTGCCTTCGTCGATGCCGAGCACGCGTTGGATCCGACGTACGCCAAGAAGCTCGGCGTCAGGATCGAGGATCTGCTGGTCTCCCAGCCCGACGCCGGCGAGCAGGCGCTCGAGATCACGAATACGCTCGTGAACTCCGGGGCGATCGACGTCGTCGTCGTCGACAGCGTCGCCGCTCTGACGCCGAAAGCCGAGCTTGAAGGCGAGATGGGCGAGGTCACCATGGGCGCGCAGGCGCGTCTGATGAGCCAGGCGCTGCGCAAGCTCACCGCCTCGATCTCCAAGACCAAGTGCATGGTGATCTTCATCAACCAGATCCGCATGAAGATCGGCGTCATGTTCGGCAATCCCGAGACCACGACCGGTGGCAACGCGCTGAAGTTCTATTCCTCCGTGCGCCTCGACATCCGTCGCATCGGTCAGATCAAGGAGCGCGAGGAGACGGTCGGCAACCAGACCCGCGTCAAGGTGGTCAAGAACAAGGTTGCCCCGCCCTTCAAGCAGGTCGAGTTCGACATCATGTATGGGGAAGGCATCTCGAAGACGGGCGAGCTGGTCGACCTTGGCGTCAAGGCGGGCATCGTCGAGAAGTCGGGCGCGTGGTTCTCCTACGACGGCCAGCGCATCGGCCAGGGCCGCGAGAACACCAAGCTGTTCCTGAAAGAGAATCCGAAGATCGCCAATCAGATCGAGAAGGCGATCCGCGCCAGCGCCGGCCTGATCGTCGACAAGATGCTGCTCGAGCCGGACGCCGGGGAAACGATGACCGACGGCGAGGAGCCGGACGAGGACGGCGTGCTGCCGGAGGTTTCGGATGAGGCCTCCGCCCGGAAAGGGGCGGGCCGCGGCGGCAAGCGCTGAGCCCGCGAGAGTAGGACCGGGAAATCACGGGCCGCGCCGGCTCTGGGGGCAACCCCGGCCTGCGCGGCCGGCGTTTCTGGACAAGCCCCCCGGCGGCCCGCTAAAAGCGGCGCAAGGGTTTGAAGTGCCTCCGGCGTCCGGCACCCGCTCGCATCCCCAATTCGTCGTGGCCGCATCTTGGCGGAGCCAAGCTCCGGTTATGAGGCGGCCATCCACGCCAGCGTCCACATCCGAGGTGGGGCGGCGCGTGGATCCCGGCCTCCGCCGGATTGACGTCACGGGGGATGACAGCGCTGACCGCCGCGCAGGGGCGAACATGCGGATCGACAAATGACCGGCGTCAACGAGATCAGAAGTGCGTTCCTCGAGTACTTCAGAGCGGAGGGGCACGAGGTGGTGCCGTCCTCGCCGCTCGTGCCGCGCAATGATCCCTCGCTGATGTTCACCAATGCCGGCATGGTGCAGTTCAAGAACGTGTTCACCGGCCAGGAGACGCGCCCCTACGTGCGCGCCGCCTCCTCGCAGAAGTGCGTCCGCGCCGGCGGCAAGCACAACGACCTCGACAACGTCGGCTACACCGCGCGCCACCACACCTTCTTCGAGATGCTCGGCAATTTCTCGTTCGGCGATTATTTCAAGGAGCGCGCCATCGCGCTCGCCTGGAACCTCGTCACCAAGGAGTTCGGCCTCGACCCGAAGCGCCTCACCGTCACCGTCTACCATGAGGACGAGGAGGCGCACGCCCTGTGGCGGAAGATCGCCGGCCTCCCCGACGAGCGGCTGATCCGCATCGCCACCAAGGACAACTTCTGGCAGATGGGCGACACGGGCCCCTGCGGCCCGTGCACCGAGATCTTCTACGACCACGGCGCCAAGATCCCCGGTGGCCCCCCCGGCTCGGCGGACGCCGACGGCGACCGCTTCATCGAGATCTGGAACCTCGTCTTCATGCAGTTCGAGCAGCTCCCCTCCGGCGAGCGCATCGACCTGCCGCGAGCCTCTGTCGATACCGGCATGGGCCTCGAGCGCATCGCCGCCGTGCTTGAGGGCGTGCACGACAATTACGACATCGATCTCTTCCGCAACCTGATCGCCGCCATCCGCGAGGAGAGCCGCAAGCTCGGCGCTTCCGACAATCCGGAGGGCGTCGACGTCGTCCCCGCGCGCCGCGTGATCGCCGACCATCTCAGAGCCACGAGCTTCCTGATCGCTGACGGCGTGCTGCCCTCCAACGAGGGTCGCGGCTACGTGCTTCGCCGCATCATGCGCCGCGCCATGCGCTATGCCCACCAGCTCGGCTGCACCGATCCCCTGATGTACCGCCTGGTCCCCGCGCTCGTGCGCGAGATGGGTGCAGCCTACCCCGAGCTCGGCCGCGCCGAAGCCCTCATCTCCGAGACGCTGAAGCTCGAGGAGACGAAGTTCAAGAGGACGCTCGGCAACGGCCTCAAGCTGCTTGGCGAGGCATCCGCCGGCCTGAAGCCCGGCGCCACGTTCCCCGGAGACGTGGCCTTCAAGCTCTACGACACCTACGGCTTCCCGCTGGACCTCACCGAGGACGCGCTGCGCGCCCGCAACATCGCCGTCGACACCAGGGCCTTCGGCGCCGCCATGGCGAAGCAGAAGGAGGAGGCGCGTCGGGCCTGGAAGGGCTCGGGCGAAGCGGCCACCGAGGAGATCTGGTTCGAGATCAAGGACGAGGCCGGCGCGAGCGAGTTCCTCGGCTACGACACCGAGACGGCCGTGGGTGAGATCCGCGCGCTCGTCCATGGCGGCAAGTCCGTGAAGGCGCTGAAGGCGGGCGAGGAGGGCGTGCTCGTCCTCAATCAGACGCCGTTCTACGGCGAGAGCGGCGGCCAGGTCGGCGACCAGGGCGTGATCAAGGGGGCCAAGGGGGCGCTCTTCCGCGTGACCGACACGCAAAAGAAGCTCGGCGACCTGTTCGTGCACGTCGGCCGCGTCGAGGCGGGGAGCTTCAAGTCCGGCGACGCCGTCGAGCTCGAGGTGGACCACGCGCGCCGTACGGCGACGCGCGCCAACCATTCCGCGACGCACCTCCTGCACGAGGCCCTGCGCCAGGTGCTCGGCCTGCACGTCGCCCAGAAGGGCTCGCTGGTCTCGCCCGACCGCCTGCGCTTCGACTTCGTGCACCAGAAGCCGATGAGTGCCGAGGAGATCGCCGCCGTCGAGCGGCTCGCCAACGAGATCGTGCTCGAGAAC
>WBZR01000563.1_pt1 | contig 19371 bp, 18 predicted proteins | sample 5204231 | NCBI WGS metagenome assembly WBZR01 (sample SAMN12412403, study PRJNA552823) | activated sludge metagenome | isolation source: activated sludge from anammox sidestream of wastewater treatment plant... | place: USA: Virginia | collected 2017-08 | reverse complement strand
GTATCGTCACCAAAGGTGTTCAACAAGCCCAGGTTGACGCTTATCTGGCCAGCATCGCCCAGCGACTGCAAACCGGCGACCGGACCTTCACCTTTACCACCGGTTCCGAACGCACCACCATCCGTGCTGCAGCCACTGCGCCGGAGCTGCGCGACAACAGCGTCATCATTTCCTACAACGAAGATCCGCAAAAACGCGAAGTTGGATTCGTGGAGATCACCCTGCCGACATCCGCAGCAGGTAATGAGCGCATCCTGCAGGCCGTGGCCCGCCAGATCCGCATCACCGCCCAGCTCAGCAGCACCCCTGGCAGCTTCGATATCAACATCGAACTGCGCGACACCATGCTCGAAGGCGATACCGGCCCGACCGCGCGTCCCCTGGTGCAGCGCAGCTTCCGCGTACCCATTCCCCCCCCCGTTGCCGCCATTCATCAACTGGCGCCGGATAGCCCCGCCGCCCAGTTGCTCCAGCGCCGCCAGGCTCGATTGATCAACTACATCATCGCTGAAATCCATGCCCGCCTTTCATTCACCCTGAGCTGCCTGATTCTCATGCTGGTCGGCGCTGCCCTGGGTTCACTGTTTCGCAGCGGCAATATCCTCAGCGCCTTTGCGGTCAGCGCCATTCCCGCGGTCTTGTGTGTGGCGCTGATCGTCACCGGGCAGCATACGGCGGAAAATCTTCCCTCGGATCTCTCGAAGATGTCCTCCGTCCTGCGTCTGGGTGTCACACTTATTTACAGCGGCAACCTCCTCACCCTGATCCTGGCGATTTATCTCACCCTGAAACTGCAAAGGCAATAATCACCCTCTTTTGTTCTGTCCATGCTTATGCGAATCATCGATCGATACATCATTTCCGCCTTCCTCAAAAACTATGCGATCACGCTGATCGTGCTGGTGGGGTTGTACATCGTGATGGACATGGTCTTCAACTTCGACGAACTGGCGGAAATGCAGCAGTCCCAGTCCTCCGGTGGTGTGGCCACCTTCGTGCAGATCATGTACCACATCGTCGATTATTACTTCTATCAGTCGCTGCTGTTTTTCACCAATCTGGCGCCGGTGATACCCGGTGTCGCTGCCTCATTCACCCTGATCCGCCTGAGCCGATCCAACGAGCTGGTCGCAATCATGGCCGCCGGCGTGCCGCTTTTGCGTGTGGCCCTCCCGATCATTCTCACCGCCGTCGCCCTTACCTCGCTGGTCATCGTCAATCAGGAACTGGTCATCCCCAATATCATCCCCCAACTCATGCGCGGACATGATCAGGTGGGTGGCAACACGATCAGACAAGGCCAGCCTGTGCGCGGAATCCGCGATGCCCAGACCAATGCCTTTTTCCGCGCCGCCCGTTACACGCCAGCAACCGGCGACACCCCCGCCACCATCGAGTATCTCGATGTGCTGGACCGCACACCCGATGGTCAGGTCGTGGGACATCTGTCCGCCGACCAAGCCACTTGGGAAAAACGCGACGGTCAGTGGCAATGGCTGCTGACCAATGGACGCTATGTTCGTATTGGTTCTCAAGTCGGTTCAGGCGAACCAACCACCATGCTGGCGCTGCATTCGACGATTTCGCCGGAAGTGATCGCCCTGTACCGGAAACTGAAAGTCGCGGAACTGCTGTCAACCCATCAGATCAACCAGTTACTCTCCAGCCCGCAAGCCTTCGGCACGGAGGAACTGGTGCGCGTCAAACACACACGCTGGGCCGGCGTCCTGCTCAACATCGTCATGCTGCTGATGTCCATCCCCGCTGTGCTGACCCGTGAACCGCGGATTATTGGCCCGATGGCCGTTAAATGCGGCATACTCGTTGCGACGCTTATGGGTCTGGTATTCATCACCAACAGCCTGGCCGCCCGCCCGCCCCAGCCGCAGTGGTTGGATCAATGGGCTGCCTTTATGGCGTTTTTGCCCATTTTTATTTTTGGCCCCATCTCCATCCACCTGCTCCGCCAGATCAAGTCGTAATTGCGCCCCGATCGGGTGGTACAGACGCTTGATGCCCCTTGCTGCGGCGGTGGATGCCTGCCCGGAATACCGTCTTCGGAGAAATTTTTTTTGATTTGCCTCGCGCCCCATTTCAATTGTACATCATGAGCGTCAGACAAGTCGCAAGCACGAGTCAGGGGACTGACTCAGCGACTTGCCTGACACGACGCTCCCTCCCACTTTCTGGCGATGCCCGGCATGCAAAACATGTCGGGCATTTTTTTGCGCTCATCCCAACGGACTACCCGCCTGCCCACTGGTGCAATCCGGTCATGGCTGACGCTGATCGGCGTTGCCCATCGCTTGATCCGCTGCCGCTTGATCTCCCGCCACGGTTTGATCCGCACGATCCGTCTGACCGGGTTCCAGCTCAGGACTCCCCGCCGCCTCCACTGCCAGCTCTTTTTTACGATGAGAACTCTTGTCCCGATTTTCGCGATAATCCGCCGTCCCCGCCGAAGCTGGTCGAACAATAACGTCGATTTCGCTGTTGATTTCCGCGCCGATCAACAACATCAACGAGTTCAGATAAAAAACCAGCAGTAGAATAATCACACCACCCACCGCCCCGTACGTCGCGTTGTAATTCCCGAAGTTGTTCACATACCACTTGAACCCATAACCAACAACCAGCCACGTAATCACCACAAACACCGCACCGGGCGTAATAAAGTGATAGGTCTGACGAATCGGCGGACCAAAGTGGTACATGATCGACAACGCCCCGAACAGCAACAGCAGCGCCATCCCATGACGCAACAGATCGAACAGGATCAGAACCCACTGACCACCGACATACGCCAGATAATCCGGGTGATTGCTGATCCATGTCCGCGCAATCGTCGCCACCGGCAACAAAATAATCACCGCCAGAACCATCACCACGACAAAGACCGTCACCATGACCGCCATCGGCCTTTGGAAATAGATCGGACGGGCTTTCACATCATAGCATCGGGTAATGGCCGACATGGTTGTCGCCATTCCTCCGCTGGCCATCCATAACGACAACACCAGGCCCAGACTCAAAAGACCGGCCCGCGGGCGGCTGCGCAGATCATTCAGCGTGCTTTTCAGAAAACTTCCGGCTTCTGTTGGCAACTGGTCGAAAAACTGTGCCAGCAATCCGTCAAATTGCTGCATCTCCGCATGTGGAATCTTCGCCACCACATACGGCACCAGCCCCAGCAAGAAGATGAAGAACGGGAAGATCGCAAACAACCACGAATACGCCATCGACGTACCCAGCGTAAAACAGTCATCCTCGATGATCTGGCTGACGACGTTCTTGCCGAAACGAAAGACGCCAACCTTTTTAATGGCCAGCGGAATATCTTTTAATCGAGCCATGCGCAGCAGATTGTCAGACAGCGCAACGGCAGATTCAAGCTGCACCGCTGCGCAGCCCTATTCCAATGGCAAAATTCGATCGAAAAATAAATGCGTTTCCCGGCCACCCGATAAGCCGAATTCTGTCGATCCTGCCGATAACCGGCCGGATGGGCAGCCATTTCTCTGGGACGACGGTTGCCCGTCGCCTCAAGCGACCTACCCGCAGCTGTTGACGCCCCGTGCCGGAACGTGCCGAACCGTACCTCGCGGCGGGTTCGGCTGACTGCCTATTTGGTCTTGCTGCCGGTGGGGTTTGCCATCGCCGCCCGTGTCACCACCGGCGCGGTGCGCTCTTACCGCACCTTTTCACCCTTACCGCAAATGAAAAATCATCGCGGCGGTATGCTTTCTGTTGCACTTTCCGTCGGCTTGACGCAGAGGACTCCGCGCTGTTCCGCCTGGATGTTATCCAGCACCGTGCACTGTCGCAGTTCGGACTTTCCTCGCCGGATGAAATCACCCGACGCGGCTGCCTGGGCAACCGGGAAACGCTGCACCAGTATAACGGCTGGCAACGCCGGTTTGTTCGTAACCGCCAAAATTTCTTTCGTTCTCGCCCCATTACGATCACCCAACTGGATCGTTGATTACGGCGCTCCACCCGTCCGTCCGGCAGCGATCAGGCCAACGAAAATATGGGTTATTTCGGGGCAACCCGGCAGGTTTTCGGATTCGTACTGCGCACCTGGCCAACCACCTGCGGTTTGCCGGTCTCCGCACTCTTGACCGCGGCAAAACACATTGCCAGCCCCCGCAGATTATTGCGCGGATTGTTGATGGGCTGGCGTTTCTGCTCAATCGCACACAGCAATTCGCCCATCGTCCCCATGAACCCTTCCACAAACCACTGCCCTTTCAACCTGGCCGTGCTGTACCCCTTGCCGGTATAAAGCGATACCGGCTGGTTCAAAATATTTTCGCCGCGGCTGATCAACGTACCCTTGGAGCCGGTCAGATACGACACATCCTCCTGGCCGAAGGAAACGGCTGCATCAAACACCAAACTGGCGTGGGCACCTTCAAATTCGATCAACGTCTGCCCCAATAACGGCGGCGTGCTCTTCTGATGGCCGGCGCGCATCAAGGTGGAAAAACAGCGCAGCGGTTTTTTGTCTGCGATATAGCAGTTGATCATGTCAAACCAGTGAATCGCATAATCAAACAGAATCACATGATGCAGCCGGTTGAAGTCGGTTGTACGCACCCATTCATGATCCCAACTGCAACGTAAATGCGCCCCGGCAACCTGGCCGATCAACCCCTTGTTCACCGCTTGGCGCATGTACGACACATGCGGCGCCCAGCGACCATTCTGATTCACCGCCAGCACAACCCCCTTTTTCTCCGCCAGCTCGGCAAATTCCTCCCCCTTGTCCAGTTTCGTCACAAATGGCTTCTGGCTGAGCACATGCTTGCCGGCACTAATGGCAGCGGGAATCAGATATTCCCGATCGCTCGGATGGGTCGCAATATCCACCACCTCGATCTCATCACGCTTGAGCAGTTGGTGATAGTCGCTGTAGACCTGGGCGCCGGGGAAAAACTCCTTGCGGCGGTTTTCCGCGCGCCCGGGAATCTTGTCGCACAGGGCAACGATATTCAAACCCATTTTCTTATACGCACCCAGGTGCGAGGCGGAAATCCCGCCGCAACCGATCAGCCCGATCGGCGGATTGTAACGACGCGGCCGCGGCGGCTCGTAGGCTAAAACCGGCGCGGCGATTTGTTTCAGCGCTGGATTCTGCTTGATCCCGTATTCTTTCTTTTTCGCCTTGGCCATGAATGTGTTCCTGATTCAACAGAAGGATTGAAAAACTCCGCCGCCATCAACCCAGCAGCTTGACGGTGCGCTTCTCGCGGGCACTGCGCGCCGCCGTATCGACGATCTGCTGGCCGATACGGGCAATACGCGGACTCAGCGGCCCTTCAAACGGCTGGGCTGTTTCCAGACAATGCAGGACATAATTGATCGGCCCGTCAAACGGAAACTTCAGCTCATCAACCGCAACGGTATAACCTTCCGGCTTGTTTTCCGTTTGTACACGCACGGTTGATTCGTAATCGTACGTGCTGATCGTCCCCTTGCGCCCCACCAGCACAAAACCGCACTTGGGCTGGGGCTGAAATGACCATGGATCAGTAAATGTCCCCCAGTGCGTTTCAAATTTGCTCAATCCCGTGTCATAACGGGCCACGGTAACACTCTGTTCATCAACCTCCAGCTCCGCCGGCTGATCGATCGTCGCCGTGACTTCAATGGGTGCCCGACCGTCGAGATACCATGTCCCCAACGTCGTGCCATAACCCAGATAATCCAGCATCGAACCGCCCTCCTTCTGCTTCTGGTAAAACCAGCTCGCCGATTTCCGCTGAATGGCTTGTTCAGAACTGATCTCGATTTTGTCCATCTCGTGACGCAGCGGGCCGCGATTACCGTCATAGTAATGCACCTGTATCACCTGTCCGATCAACCCCTCATCGCACAGGCGCTTGGCTGTCACATGCGACTGAACCCAGCGCAGCGGCCAGTTGATCGCCATTTGCCGACCGCTCTTGTGCGCTGCGGCAATCATCCGATCCGCCTGTTCCAGCGTCGCTGCAAACGGCTTTTCCACGAACAAATGCGGCCCGAATGGCGCAACTTTTTCAACCCAGTCCGCATGATCGGCCGTCGCCGGGCACAAAATCGCCAGATCCGGCTTGGTTTTCTCCAGCAACTGGCGATAGTCACCGAAGAACAGCGAACGATCCAGCCCTAATCGCTCCATGATCGGCCAGACGCGCTCGGGCTGCTCGTCACTGACACCCACCAGATCAACCTGCCGATGCGCCTTGGCCTGGCGCAGGAGATCGCCCATGTGCATATGATCAAAATTGATCCCGACCACTTTCCAACGTCTCATATCCGTTCCCGATTAAGTTCCTCCAGCAAACCCGTTTATAGTGATCGACACAATTCACGGGCAATACCCGCGATCAGATTCGCGTTAAAACTGATCTGTAAATCATCGCAGCCTGAGGCGATTCACGGGTGACTGGTCAATGTCAGCCGCTCGCCCGTGCGCAGCAGATGAAACGGCTGACCAAGGCGGCGGCATTCGGGGACAAATTCCGCCTGCGGATCAGCCGTATTGAACTCGAACAGATCATAGTGGCACGGTACAACCAGTTTCGGCCCAATCGCCTTGGCCAGTTGGGCAGCCTGCAGCGCATCCATATTTCCAAGTTTGCCGTTGATCGGCAAAATCGCCAGATCGACGGCGCGTGGCTTGACGATCTCCGCCAGACCATCAAACGGCACGCCATCGCCGCTGTGATAAATCTTGAACGGCCCCATCATGGCGATATAACCCAGATAACGATGATTCCCCGCTGCATCCTGCTCCAGTTTGTCATGGGCGGCGGGTACGGCTTCCAAAACGCCTTCAACCCATTCCCCGGCATTCGTGCCGATCCATTTGCGCGGATGAACCGTAATGCGCTCATTCACCTGCGCTTGCGTCGCGCGCGGATAAACAAAGCAGGCCTGCGCATTGGCGGTGAGAATGGGGTTCAGGCTCAGAGCATCAAGATGATCCGTATGGCTGTGTGTGCTGATCACATAATCAATGTCGGTCAGTCGCGCTGGGTCAATCGCACGGCGCATCATGCGCACATGAGGATTGTTACCCGAAGCATATTTGACCGACAAGGAATCAGACAGATACGGATCAAACAGCATCGCCAGATCGTTGTAGCGCAGAAGAAACCCGCTTTGACCCAGCCACCAGACATGCAGGGCGTTACGCTGTTTCCGGGCCTGTTGGATATCCTCCACAAGCGCATCATCACTGACAAATGGTTCAAGCATGATCGACGGATCCTCAATAAAATAGATGGCTCTCTCCAAGCCGTAATAGTCCTTTACCGCAGATACTGCAAGAACTATTTCAACCCCAGCTCCTGTCGCACTTGTTTTACCCCTGCGACCATATTGACCAGTTTGCGCCGAGCAGCCCAGCGGGCCGTCTGACTGAGACCGCAATCGGGGGCAAACGCCAGTTTCCCGGCTGGGGCGTGTTCCAGACAACTACGCACGCGACTGGCCACATCTTCCGGCGTTTCGATGTAATAACTTTTTACATCGATGATCCCCACCGCCACATCGCAATGACGGGCAATCGCGGAAATAATGGGCAGCTCCGCCATTTCCCGGCTGGCCATTTCAACATGCATCTCATCCACCTTCATTTCCAGAAAGGCTGGAAACATCGGTGCATATTCACGTTTGCCCACCGCCCGGGCCTTGAAATTACCAAAACATAAATGCGTTCCCAGGCGACATTTGCCCACCACCGATTCAACCGTACGATTGAAAATATCAACAAACCGCCGTGGGTCTTCCCGATGGGCGTAGCAGGACATGGACGGTTCATCCACGGTAATCTCGCGGCATCCGGCTGCCACCAGCGCCTCCAGCTCCGTGCGCACGATCGGCAATAGTGCTTCGGTCAGCGCCCAGCGATCACGATAGCAATCATTGGGCAGCAACCGGCCGCTGAGCGTATAAGGGCCGGGTACGGAGGCTTTCAGCGTTATACCACTGGCTGCCTGGGCGTAACCCGCCCTGACCACCTGCTCCAGACGCTGATATTCCTGCACAGCGCCCAATCCACGCGGCGCCGTCAGTTCACCCACCACCCGATGCTTGCCACGTTGATCGTGCGCCGGCGGGCCAAAGCGCCGCAGCGGAGCGCCCTCCAGCTCAATCCCCTGCAGATACCCGTAAAACGACAAATTGAAATCGAAACGTGTCTGCTCGCCATCGGTAATCACATCCAGCCCCGCAGCCACCTGATCCTGCACCGCGCACCAGACCGCGTCCGCCTGCATCTCACGCACATCATCCGGGCCGAATTGATCCAGGTGACTCGTCGAAAACTCCAACCACCCCGGGAAAGGATAGCTGCCAATGACGGTGGTTCGCAGCGGTTGCTCGTTCATCGATCTTCCTTCGTTGTTGTGTCATTGCGCGCCGGTCACACCAGGACGCGCGCTCAGTCGATCGGAAAATAGTTGCGCGTCAGGGCAATGTCCCTGATCAATTCCTCATCCCGCGTCGTGGCGGGGGTTTCCAGGATCAACCACTGATCAAAACCGATCTCCGCCAGCGCCTGCGCACTGGCCTTGTAATCAACCCGCCCCTGACCCGGCCGGACATCACCCGGCCCGATCTTCGTCTCTTTCATATGCACCTGCCGGATCAAATCACCCTGCAGGCGAATCTGCTGCGGACCATCCATGCCAACCCACACGACATTGGCCAGATCAAAATAAACCCCAAACCCATCGGGAACCTTGATGCGATCCGCCATTTCGTGCAGTTGCTCGGCAGCAAGCGTGCCCTCATAACAGAGCACAACTCCGCGACTGGCCGCCTGGGCGCACAACGGTGCCAGCAGCTCAGCGGTGCGTTTCAACTGGGCTGAGTCATCCCGTGGATCATTGGCGAAAAAAAACGGCAGAAGAATCACCTTTGACCCCAGCGCTGCTGCCCATTGAATCGCCACACCAATTTCCCGGATGATGATTGGCTGGCGATCAGGCTTGGCAATCAAACCATCTTCGTTATACACACCCAGGCAGACGGATGGCACGACCACGCCCGTGTGTTCAATCAACTTGCGCAACCGGTTCACCCGCGGATGATTCGGATCTGCCAATTCCTCCAACGACAAATCCGGTTCAATTCCCGCCAGCCCCAGGCGTCTGGCCCGCTCAAAATTCGCGGCATCATCGGCCGATTTCAGAACCACCTGCATCGTTCCCAGCTTCATACTCATGCTCCTGCGTAATTGGTCACTCAACAAATTATGACACTTTCCGTATTTGCAGTCAGTCTTATCTGGATAGCGGTTCCCCAACTTTTTCATACAACCGGGCCAGACGGTGGGCGTGCTGGTCATAGGCTGCTTCAAAAAGCTCCCTGGCCCGTTGACGGCCAACCACCGCGCCGGCGCTGAGTACGGTCGGAGGCTGACCGGCACGGGTCAATCGATCGGCCACCAGTGCCTTGATGCTGTTGATCAAAAGGCAGCCGCCAATTGTCGATCCCGGCGCTACCGGCGTATCCAATCCTTCGATTTTGACCATCGCATCGCCGACCGGCGCACCGGTATCAAGAATCAAATCGCTGAAATCCGCGAGCTTGCGCCTGCGGGCGTCGTTGCTGCTGCTTTGCTCAGCATGGGCAACGCTGATGATCGACACGACCTTTACGCCACGCTGCTTGAAACCTTCGGCCATTTCGATGGGCACGATATTGCAACCACTGGAACTGATAATCAGCGCTGTATCCTGATTACGGATGTCAAAATTGCGCAAAATTCGTCCCGCCAGGCCACTGACATTTTCCAGAAACATGGCTTGACGCTGGCCATTGGCACCAACCACAAGGTTATGAAACGTCAACGACAGTTCGACAATGGGGTTGAACCCCGGAAACGACCCATAGCGCGGCCACATCTCCTCAACCATGATGCGCGAATGGCCGCTGGCAAAGACATGCACCATCCGACCGGCCAGGATCGTGGCACTGAACCAGTCGGCAGCGAGGTTGATGGCAGGCTGCTGATTCTGAACAACCTCAAGCAGGCCACGGCATTTCTGCAGATAAATTTCGCTGGGTGACATTCGATTAAACCTTGAAAATTGCCAGAAATTAACAACTATTTCTGTTCCCGCTCCGCTTGCATCGCCCCATAGGCGGCGCCGACGGCACCGGCCTCACTGCCCAATGCGGCTGGCACAACACGCACCTGTCTGCCATGCGGCCGCCATTCAAAATCATCCATCATTTCACTCAGGGGAATAAACAAATGATCTCCCGCTGCGGCAATGCCGCCACCGATAATCACAATTTCCGGATCCACGGCATTGACAATACTGACAATATGCGCTGCCAGCGCCTTGATACTATTCAACCAGACCAACGTGGCAGCACCATCTCCCCGGACATAATCCTGAACCAGCTCCTGGGTTGAAGTCCACCGGCCATGGCTGCGCTTTTGCAGCGAATAGTTTCCCATGTGATATTCGATGGCGCCGGGTGTCATGGCCAGATCACGCGGCCCGTTAAAATCAACACTCATATGCCCCAGATGTCCTGCCCGTCCCAGATGCCCGCGCAATAACCGGCCCTCACACCAAAGCGCCCCTCCCACACCCGTCCCCAGCGTCAACAAAACGGCATTGCGACTCATCTGAGCTGCGCCGCAGCAAATCTCCCCCAGCAACGCCGCCTGGGCATCATTGAAAACCGGCACGGGCCGGGTTCTTTGTAAAAACGGCCCCCATTGAAAATTCACCGTGCCTTCCATCTTCCCGCTCATCCACCAGATGCTATAACCATCCCGGGCGACAATCCCCGGACAACAAACACCCACCCATGCCGCCGGTGCACCACGCCTCTGCTGGATCTGCTGAACCAATTGGCGGACGTGCGATTTCCACACGTTGTTCGCATCATCCTGGGTCGGCATATTTTGTTCTTCCAGAACCTGACCCGCCGGATCGATCGCCACCGCTTTGATGTTTGTCCCGCCAATGTCCAGTCCAATCGCGTACTTCATGATTGTTGTCGTTTACAAATGGCAACTACTCCGACCCAACCGGCACGGATTCATGCAACTGACCTTCACTGACCGACCAGCCGCCGTCAACCGCCAGCACCTGGCCGGTACAGAAGCGCGACGCCTGAGACAAAAAATAAACCGCCGCCGCATCCAGATCATCCGCCTGACCAATCCGCCCGCCATCCAGCGGTTGTTTGGTATGGATGAAATGCTGGATCACGGTATCTCCCGCAGCCCGTCGAGCCATGTCGGTCTCGACCAGCGCAGGCGCAAGCACATTGAACCGGATATTTTTTGGTGCGTAATACGCAGCACAGGTGCGGGTAAAACCAACAATCGCACTCTTGGCGGCGGCATACGCATGAGTTGCAAAATGTCGCGGTGATGGCGAAGTCGCCAGCACGCTGCCCATGTTCAAAACGCTGCCCCCATCACCTTGTTTCAAAAATTGCCGAACCGCTGCACGATTGGACAAAAACAACGAACGTAGGTTGAGATTCAGCGTCTGATCCCAACCCTCATCGGTTATTTCATGCAGCGGCCCGTCCCCAAAACGACGCCCTGAACCCCCTGCCACATGGTACAAACCATGAAACGCACCAAAGGCATCCAGCGCAACACGAATTGCCGCAGGAGCCGTCGCTGGATCCGTCGCATCCGACGCCAGCGCACGACAGCGATTGCCCAGTTGCAATTGCGCTTCTTCGGCTTGTTCTGCATTACGCCCGACAACCACCACCGCCGCACCCTGGGCGATGCACGCCCGGGCTGCTGAAAGCCCCAAACCCTTGGTACCGCCGATAATCACAATCACCCGGCTGTGAAGCATAGTCGTAACAACCTACTGCTTTTATCCGTTGCATGAGAATACTTATCATCCAGCCGTCGCAGCAGCTGATATGATTATTCCCTCCAGCCCAGCCCCAATCAAATCCGCTGCCGGCGCGCCGTCACGCATTGCCACAGACGCTTGCGGCTGCCACAATCTCCCGACTATGGACTATTTTCAATATAAAAATGGTGAGCTGTATTGCGAAGACCTGCCCGTGGCCAAAATCGCTGCGGAAGTGGGCACGCCGTTGTACATCTATTCCAAGGCGACTTTTCTGCATCATTACCGCCAGATTGCAACCGCTTTTGCGGAATTGAACCCCACAATCTGTTATTCCATCAAATCCTGCGGCAACATCAATATCTGCCGGATGCTGGCCGGGGAGGGCTGCGGTTTTGACGTGACCAGCGGCGGCGAGCTTTATCGCGCTCTGCAGGCCGGCGGTGATGCCAGCAAGATGATCTTTGCCGGTGTCGGTAAAAGTGATGAGGAAATCCGCATGGCCATCGATGCCGGCATTGCCGCTTTCAATCTTGAAAGCGAGGAGGAAATTGAAAATGTCGATCGTGTCGCGGCGTCCATGAACCGCCAGGCGGTGGGGGCGATTCGCGTCAATCCCGATGTCGATCCCAAAACCCACGCCAAAACCACAACCGGGAAAAAAGAGACCAAATTCGGCGTCGATCTGGAGCGGGCGGAGCGCGTTTTTGATCAGTATCGCAATCTCAAGCACTTGCGCATCGCCGGGATTCATATTCACATCGGTTCGCCCGTTTATGAAATTCAGCCTTACATCGACGCCGTTAATAAAATCACCGCGCTGATCGACCGCCTCACTCAGCGTGGTCACAAGATCGAATGGTTTGATGTTGGTGGTGGCTTTGGCGTTAACTACCAACGACCGGATCAGGCGCATCCGATCACCGAACATGCCAAGGCGCTCGTGCCGCTTTTGAAAGGCAAACCGTACCGCATCGCCTTTGAACCCGGACGCTATATCGCCGGCAATTCCGGCGTACTGCTGACTCAGGTGCTTTATCGCAAAAAAGGTGGTTCCAAACAGTTCATCATTGTCGATGCCGGGATGAATGACCTGATCCGCCCGACGCTTTACGAAAGTTATCATCACATCTGGCCCGTTCACCCCACGCCCGACAACGTGCCCGCCCAGCGCAGCGTCGAAACCGTCCCCAATAACGGCGAAGTGGTGGATGTGGTCGGGCCGATCTGTGAATCAGGCGACTATCTGGCCAAGGATCGACTATTGCCCCATACGCAGCGCGGCGATTTGTTGTGTGTCTTCACGGCTGGCGCTTACGGGTTTTCCATGAGCAGCAATTACAACAACCGGCGACGGGCTGCCGAAGTGCTGGTGGATGGCAACAGTTATACGGTGATCCGTCGCCGTGAGAATTATGAAGACCTGGTGGCGCTGGAACGGGTGTAATCGCGCAATCTTCCGCAGCCCACAATCGACGACAACCGCGCAACCGTCCCAGTGGCGGTGGATCAGCCGTTGGTTCAGCGTATTGACGCAGCCTGCATCGCCGCCGGAATAATCACCGCTGCCATCCGGCCGGTGACACCGTTGTCGCGCCGATGCGAATAAAACTCCCCACCGTCGCGCACCGTGCAGCGGTCGGTGGTGTCGATGCGCTCCTGATCCACGCCAATGGCAACAAGCTGCTGCACCAGTGCCTGACGCAGATCAACCGTGCCCTTGCCATCGGCTCGCCGGCGGATCGGCGCAGGATCAAACTGCCCGGCAAACTGATCCAGCACTTCGCCCCCGACTTCAAACGCATCAAACCCGATACTCGGTCCGATGGCTGCAAAAATTCGCCCGGCCGGGCCGAGTAGTCCGGCTGCCTTGGGAACGACTCCCGCCACCACACCGCGCCACCCCGCGTGCACCGCTGCCACACACTGACCATCATCCCGACTCAGCAGAACAGGAACGCAATCCGCCACGCGCACCGACGCAACGGTTGAACGATCATCCGTGATAATCGCATCGGCCTTGGCATGACGATCAAAGGTCACCCCCGATTCAGCCCGGACCACGTGATCACTGTGGACCTGATGAACCTGCAATAATGTGCATCCGCCAGCGCCGATCGCTGTCAGCAGTCGTCGATAATTTTTTTGGATATTCGCCACGTCATCCTGAACCGGACAACCATTGGGGTTGCCCAGGTTCATCGAGTCAAACGGTGCGCTGCTGACACCACCAAGGCGCGTGCTGAACGCATGGGCGACGCCCAATGCGTGCAACCGGGGAGAACGATAATACACCAGCCCGTCAGGGTGTTCGATTCGATCCAGTAGCATCCGTGCCTCTTTCGTTGTGATCGGTCGATTCAATCGCGTGTGCTGGCCAGCGCGTTAAAAGTTCAAGTGTGATAGTCGGCATTGATACGGATGTAGTCGCGCGACAAATCACACGTCCAGACCGTCGCGTGCGCCTTGCCGAGATTGCACACCAGCTCCACCGTTACTTCCTTCGCCGCCAAACTCGTGCTGACGTGCGCCGTATCAAAAGTCAGCGGCCGGCCGCGATGAAAAACGCGTGTCCCCTGCAGTGTCAGCGTTGCTTGATCGGGGTTGAAACGAGCACCGCACATCCCTGCGGCTGAAACGATACGTCCCCAGTTGGGGTCATTGCCGTGCATGGCGCACTTTACCAGTGGCGAATCCGCAATCGCCCGGGCCATCGCCTGGGCATCGGTCGCATTGACAGCCCCCTTGACCGTGACGGTGACGAGCTTGGTTGCCCCCTCGCCATCGCGGGCGATTTGCTGCGCCAGCGACTGGCAGAGTTCGACCATGGCAGCGGTGAACTTTTTCAGCGCTGGCGCTGTGTTGATTTTGGCGCCGCTAAGCCCTGACGCCAGAACTACGGCGGTATCATTGGTACTCGTGTGGTTATCGATGGTTACGCAGTTGAAACTGCTGTCGGTTGCCAGCGCCAGTGCTTTGCGCAAGGCGGCGGGGGCGATATCCGCATCGGTACACAGATACGCCAGCATGGTCGCATGTAGCGGACTGCCGGCTTTGCCCGGTAGCGCCATGTGCGGCCCGATCATGCCGCTACCCTTGCACACACCGGCCAGCGTAACAACCTGGCGACCGATTTTGATCGTGGCGGCCGCCGCTTTGCGCGTCAGGTCAGTGGTGAGAATCGAATCGGCAAAACGTTCGGCGTGCTCAGCGCTGTCACCCAGATCAGCCCCAGCGGCGCGAATACCCGTTTCGACTTTTGCCATGGGCATGAGATGACCGATCACACCGGTGGACGAAGGCAGAATCATCCGCTCATCACAACCAACCACTTGCGCGGCAATCGAACACATCGCCAGCGCATCGATTTCGCCCTGACGGCCGGTGCAGGCATTGGCATTGCCGGAATTGACCACAACGCCGCGCAGACGGCCACCGGCGATATGCTCGCGCCCGATCTTGATCGGCGCAGCAAAAACCTTGTTCGTGGTAAAAACGGCAGCGGCGCTGGCTGCGCGCTGGCAAACCAGCAGCCCCACATCCGGAACATTGCGCCGCTTGATGCCGGCGTGTGTGGCCCCGGCGACAAAACCACGGGGGCTGAGAAGATGAAGCGCTGCCATAACTGCCTTTCAATCAAAATTGCTGATGCTTAACTCGTGAATAATTGCCTGATAACCGTCCCGGTGGCCGTTGCGCCGACCGGTGTACGATACGAATGGGGCATGTCCGATTAAAGCGTCTGGATGATCTGCCAGATTTCCTCGTGGATCGTCGCAATGTCCCGATCCGCCCGGATCAAACGATAGCGCTGCGGCTCGATGGAAGCCAGCACCCGGAAATTTTGGCGCACCATCTCATGATACTCCAGCGGGCGCTGTTCGATCCGGTCTTTCTCGCGCTGCACACGGGCCAGGCTCTGCTCGGCTGGGATATCAAGAATAATGGTCAGATCCGGCCAGCGCCCCTGCACCGCCACTTCCGCCACCTCCCGAATTTCTTCGCCGGTCAAATCCTCCCCGCCAAGTTGATACGCCAGTGTTGAGGAGACGAAGCGATCTGAAATCACCAGCTTGCCGCTTTCCAGCGCCGGCGTGATGAGCTGGCTCATGAGCTGCGCCCGGGCCGCCATGTACAGGAGCATCTCGCAGCGCATGCTCATTTCGGTATGTTCCTTATCCAGCAGAATCTGACGGATACGCTCGCCAATGCGCGTGGTGCCGGGATCGCGCACCAGCAGGGCTGGAATGCCACTCTGGATCAACCGATCGCGCAAGAGCTGGGTCTGGGTGCTTTTGCCACACCCTTCGGTTCCATCCAGAACAATGAACTTGGCACTGAGATTGCTGGTTTCCATCAGATTCCACCGCCAAAAAGTATCTGCTCGGCGACGATTATAGCAAGTGCGATGAGTAACGTCGCTCACTTGACCATTACCCGTCACCAACCATACTTTGACCACATGGAATCATCCTACGAACCTCTCAAGGATTCTTTCACCCGGACTTTTGGTGAAGGCGGGCGGCTGGTGGTCGTGCGCTCGCCCGGCCGGGTCAACCTGATCGGCGAACATACCGACTATAATGACGGGTTTGTTTTTCCCATGGCCATCCAGCCGCAGGTCAGCTTCGTCTGCCGAGGTCGGGAAGATGGTCTGGTGCGCGTGACCAGCACCGCTTTTCCCGATGAAATGGTGGAATTCTCCATCCAGACGGCCATCACCAAAGCTCAGCCAACCTGGGCCAATTACGTCCGCGGCGTGGCCAGCGAACTCAAAAAAGCGGGCATCCCGCTGATCGGGATGGATGTCCAGCTCAGCAACACCCTGCCCGTCGGCGGCGGTTTGTCCAGCAGCGCTGCCATCGAAGTGGGTACGGCACTCTGTTTTCTGGCGCTGGCGGGTCTGGAGATGGACGTGGCGCGGTTGGCGCTTTTGTGTCAGCAGGCCGAGCACAATTTCGCCGATGTCCCCTGCGGGATCATGGACCAGATGATCGTCAGCTCCGCCCGCCAGGGGCACGCGACGTTGTATGACTGTCGCCAGGGGACGCGGGTCTATGTCCCGCTGAACAGCCAGGAACTGCGGGTGGTGATCGTCAACACCATGGTCAAACACGAGCTGACCGGAAGCGAATATGCCGACCGCCGCAACCAGTGCCAGATGGGCGTTGCCCATTTCGCCCGCGCCAATCCCAAAATCAAAGCCCTGCGCGATGTCAGCTTGGCGCAACTCGAATCAGCCAAAGGTGAATTATCCGATTTGATCTACCGGCGCTGCCGCCATGTCGTAAGTGAAAATCTGCGCACCACCGAGGCGGCGACCGCCCTATCCAACCATCAATACGAGCGCGCCGGCGCGCTGATGGTGCAAAGTCACAACAGCCTGCGCGATGATTACGAGGTCTCCGTACCCGAGCTGGATTATCTGGTTGAACAGGCGATGCAGATCAAGGGTGTTTACGGGGCGCGCATGACAGGCGGCGGGTTTGGTGGATGTATCGTGGCGCTGGTTCAACCGCGCAGCGTGGATGAGTTGACAACCCAACTGGAACAGAAATATCAGGATCGCTTCGGGATTCAACCGACCGCTTTTGTCACCACCGCCACGGCTGGCGCTTCGCGGGTGGAATGAATCGTGTCGCCTGGGTTGCGCCAGCGCTCCTGAACCCGCGCAACCATCGGAAACCCGGAATTTCAACCGCTGCGATACCAGCCGCGCCCGGGTAGTTCGCTCAACAGCCATGATGGGATAGAATCAACGCCATGGATTTTAATTTCCGCGATATTCTGCTGAAGATCTGCGCCCGCCAGGATTTGTCGCGCGATGAAGCCAGACAGGCCTTCACCTACATCATGGAAGGCCAGGCCAGCGAGGCACAGATCGCCGGGTTACTGGTTGGTCTGGTTGCCAAGGGGACCGCGATTGATGAACTGGTGGGCGCTGCCACCGTCATGCGCGACAAAGCGGTCAACATCGACTGCGACGGTTCGAGTTTGATTCTTGACACCTGCGGAACCGGCGGCGATGTGCGTGGTACATTCAACATCTCCACGGCTGCTGCCATTATTATCGCTGCCTGTGGCGTGCCGGTGGTCAAACATGGCAATCGCTCGGCGTCGAGCAAGTCCGGCAGTGCTGACGTACTGGAAAAACTGGGGATGAAGCTGGACTTGACGCCGCAACAACTGGGAAACTGCCTGCGTGAGGCGGGTATTTGTTTTGCCTTCGCCCGTTCCCATCACCCAGCCATGAAGCACGTGGCGACGACCCGTTCGGCGCTGGGCATTGTGACCATTTTTAATCTGCTCGGCCCTTTGATCAACCCCGCACGGGCACGCTATCAACTGCTCGGTGTTTTTGCCCCTGAACTGACCGACAAACTGGCGGCCGTGCTGCGCAGTCTGGGCAGCCACCGCGCCTGGGTGGTGCACGCCGATGATGGGCTGGATGAAATTTCCACCCTTGGCCCGACCCGCATCAGCGAGTTGAAAGATGGTGAAATCCGTTCACGCCGATTGGACCCAAGATCGCTGGGTATCGCCTACGCCCGTTTGTCTGATTTGCAGGTGGAAACGGTGGAGGAATCGGCCGCAGCCCTGAAAAGCATTTTTGCGGGTGAAAAAGGGCCTAAACGCGACATTGCCCTGCTCAATGCCGCTGCCGGCTTGGTGATTGCCGGTAAGGTTGACGATCTGCCCGCTGCTTTGGTGCTCGTCAATCAGGCGGTTGATTCCGGTCAGGCGCAAAAAACCCTCGATGCTTTGATCCGCTGCTCTAACTCCTGATTATGTCAGCAAATATAACTGCTACAGATTACCCCGATAAACATCCGTACCCGAATATGTCATATTATAGGGGCGAATTTCTTTGACTCTCGCGCCAGTCAGTGGCAGAATTCCTCTGCGCGTTTGGAAATCGACACCTTTCGGAGGCCGGAGCTTGATCTCGCTCGGGATTGCTTATGGGTAAAACAGCCTTGTTTGTTGCTGCCGCTTGCCTGACTTTTTCCTCTTTTCCTGCATCTGGTGTCGTGATACATCCCGTGGATGACTCGGCGACTATCTCCGGGCCAAACGCATTGGTTGTTGGCAAATGGGGATCCAACGCCTCGGCCGTCGCGATTGGCGCTAATTACGCCATTACCGCGCGCCATCAGGGCGGTGGTGTCGGTTCAACCGTCAAGTTTGGTTCAACCAATTATACCGTGGCGGAAGTTTTCAATATCGGCAGCGTTGACTTGCGCGTTGTGCGCCTGGAACTCAACAACCAACCGGCGAACCTTACCCAGTGGGTCAACATTTACGATGGAGCTGGCTCTCTGATTGGCGAGGAGTTTACGGTTGGTGGTTACGGTAAGACGCGCGATGCGGAGCTACAGTTTGGCGGCGACACCTACGGATACTCGGTAACAAGTGCGTATTCATCCTCTCCAGTTTTCGGGCGAAATGTCATTGTCGCCGAACTGGCTGATCAAACACCAAAAGATTCTCCCTATACGTCCGATGTTCTGGCCGCTTTGTTCGATGGTCC
>WBZR01001181.1_pt2 | contig 19400 bp, 20 predicted proteins | sample 5204231 | NCBI WGS metagenome assembly WBZR01 (sample SAMN12412403, study PRJNA552823) | activated sludge metagenome | isolation source: activated sludge from anammox sidestream of wastewater treatment plant... | place: USA: Virginia | collected 2017-08 | reverse complement strand
CATAGGTCTGGGCGACCGTCGCGAGCGGGCTCACCGCGCGTCCGGCGATCGTGGGCGGCGGCGGCCCCTCGGCGGCGAAGGCGGGAATCGGCGTCGTCGGCAGGAGGACGAGGTCGACCCGCTCGAAGAGCTCGGCGAGCGACTGCACGAGCGCGTCGCGGACCAGCGCCGCGCGCGCGAGGTCGCGCATGCCGAGGCCGGCGGCCATCGCGACGAGGAACTGCAGCGTCGGGTTCACGTCGGCGGCGCGTGCGGGCAGGAAGGGCGCGTAGAGTTCGAGCAGGTCCGGCGCCATGAGGACGCGCCACGCTTCCTCGGGGTCGGCGAGCTCGACGCGCGCATCGGTCGCGACCATGCCGGTCGCGGCGACGAGGCCGTCGGCGGCAGCGCGCGCGACACGGGCCACCGCGGGTTCGCAGGCGCCGAAGCCGAGGTCGGCGGTCCACGCGACGCGCGTGCCGCGCAGGTCCAGCGCGGCGAGCGCGCGCTCGTAGGAGAGCCCCGGGTGCGGTAACGACAGGGGGTCGTGCTCGTCGGGCCCGACGACGCTGTCGAGGACGCGCGCGGTGTCGGCGACGCTCCGGGTGAGCACGCCGTAGCTGCGCACGTTCGGGAAGCCGACGTAGCGCGGACCGCGCGGCACGCGGCCGTAGGTGCCCTTGAAGCCGACGAGCCCGGTGAAGGCCGCCGGGATCCGGAGCGAGCCGCCGGAATCGGAGCCGGTCGCGAAGGGTACGAGGCCGGCTGCGACGGCCGCGGCCGACCCGCCGCTCGACCCGCCCGGCGTGCGCGCCGGGTTCCAGGGGTTGCGGCAGACGCCGTGCAGCAGGGAGGCGGTGAAGGACGCGGCGCCCATCTCGGGCGAGGCGGTGAGGCCGACCGGTACTGCGCCGGCGGCGCGGAGGCGGCTCACGTGCGTCGACGTCGTGGTCGCGATCGCATCGGCGAAGACGCGGGCGCCGCGTGGATGCGGCCAGCCGGCGACGTCCTCCAGCTCCTTCACGCCGAAGGGCACGCCCGCGAGCGGACCGGGGTCGTCGCCGCGCCGGACGCGCGCGTCGACGGCGTCGGCCGCGGCGCGCGCGCCGTCGGCGTCCAGGAACACGAACGTCCCGAGCGGCGGGTCGAGGCGCGCGAGGCGCGCGAGGTGGTGCTCCAGCACGTCGCGGGCCCGGAGGCGGCCGTTCCGGATCGCGTCGGCGAGCGTTGTGAGGGCGGCCGCGTGCAGGACGTCTGACATGCGCCGTCGCTCCCGGGCTCAGGACGCCGCGAGCGTCGGGCCGGAGGTCTGGAGGTTCAGGCGGGCGAGGAGGGCGGCCAGCACGTCGTCGTGCTTGCCGCGGCCGTCGATCTCGGCGAGGAGGCCGCGGTCGCGATAGTAGTCGAGGAGGGGCGCGGTGTCGCGGGCGTAGACCTCGAGGCGCGCGGCGATCACGGACTCGTGGTCGTCGTCGCGCTGCAGGAGCGCGCCGCCGCAGGCGTCGCAGGTGTCGTCCCTGCGCGGCGGCTCGAGCTCGACGTGATACGGCGCACCGCAGTCGCGGCACGTCCGCCGGCCGCTCAATCGGCGCACGACCTCGTCGCTCGGGACGTTCAGGCTGCCGACGCGGTGCAGCGACCAGCCGAAGCGCTGGAGGGCGCGGTCGAGGGCCTCGGCTTGCGTGACGGTGCGCGGGAAGCCGTCGAGGATGAAGCCGCGCGCGCAGTCCTCGCGCTGCAGCCGGGCCTCGATGATCGCGACGATGAGCGCGTCGGGAACGAGGGCGCCGCGGTCCATCGCGCCCTTGGCCTCGCGGCCGAGCACGGAGCCGCGCTTCACCTCCTCGCGCAGCATCTCGCCGGTCGAGATCGCCGGGACGCGGAGGCGCGCGGCGAGCCGCGACGCCTGCGTGCCTTTGCCGGCGCCGGGGGGGCCCATCAGGATCAGGTTGAGTGGCATGCGCGCACGCTCCTCAAGGAAGGGGGTGGGGGTGGGGAGCAAGAGGAATGACATGCGATCACGCCGTGGTCGAGACCCGAAACGCCTCAGGCCGACTTTTCCGAGCGCGCCGCCAGGAACGCGATCGCGCCGAGCGCCACGAGTCCGGGGGCGACGAAGATCAGGGTGAGCGCCGGGACCACGACGAAGAGGCTGGTGTCGGTCGGAACCGGCCGGCACGGCCCGCCCGCGAGCTCGGAGCCGCAGAGGACGCCCTGGATGGCGCTCGCCGCGACCGCGTTCCATATGACGTGCTGCAGCATCGCGAAGGCGAGGCCGAGGGCGGGCACGAGCCACGGGCCGCCGGGAGGCGATCGCCGGAGCGCCCAGCCGAGCGCCGCGCCGGTCGTCGCGGTGAAGGCGGCGTGGTTGCCGCCGCCGAGGAGCGCGCGGACGTACACACCGCGCAGGAGGCCCGCGGGGCCGCCCTGGAGGACGGCGAAGGTCAGGTAGACGACGTTCTCGGTGAACGCGAAGCCGATGCCGACGAGCGCGCCATAGACGATGCCGTCGAGCGCGCCGGCGAAGCGGTCGCGGACGAGCGCGACGACGAGCAGCAACGCGAGCGCCTTGGCGAGCTCCTCGACGAGGGGTGCGCCGAATGCCGCCGCGAGCCGACGCGCCTCGGCCCCGCTCGCGACGGTGGCGGCCCATTCGAGGAGCCGGGCGTTCGCGGCGTGCGAGAGCCACGCCGCCACCACGGCGCCGGCGACGACCGCCGCGGCGAGCGCCGGGAGCGGCTCGCGCTCGCCGCGATCGATCCATCGTACGGCGAGCACGTAGAGGAGCGCGGGCAGCGCGGCGGCGAGCACGATCGTCCGCGGCACGTCCGCGAGCGTCCGCGCGAACCAGAGCGCCGGCCGGATCGCGACGAGGGCGGCGCCCGCGAGCGCGAGGCGGGGCACGGGACGATGCGGACGCGGCGGCGCCATGCGGGCGGGCGATGTCTTAGCATACGCGCGCGATCCCGCGCGCACCCGTGATCGACCTCGTGCGCCGTGCGGGCTAGAACCGCCGGCCGAGGGAGGCGGATGCGATGAGCGACGCGACGACGACCGACGTGGCCAGCATGGGCCTGTGCCTCGGGCTCGCGACGCTGCTCCTGCGCTAGCGCATGCGCGTCTACACGACGGCGCCGCTCGAGGATCCGCGGGACGCCCGGGCGACGTTTCCCGCGCTCGAGCGAGCGGGGTACGACGGCGCCTTCAGCTTCGAGGCCAAGCACGACCCGTTCCTGCCGCTCGCCGTCGCCGCCGAGCACACGACGCGCCTCCGGCTCGGCACTGCGGTCGCGATCGCCTTCGCGCGCAACCCGATGACGCTCGCGAACCTCGGCTGGGATCTGCAGGCGCTCTCCGGCGGGCGCTTCCTCCTCGGGCTCGGCACCCAGGTGCGGCCGCACGTCGAGCGGCGCTTCGGCGCGGCGTGGTCGCGTCCGGTCGAGCGCATGCGCGAGCTGGTCCGGGGGATCCGCGCGATCTGGGCGGCATGGGAGGGACGCAGACCGCTGCGCTTCGAGGGGGCGTTCTACCATCACACGCTGATGATCCCCGCGTTCGACCCGGGACCGAACCCGTTCGGTCCGCCGCCGATCTACCTCGGGGGCGTCGGGCCGCGCATGATCGAGGCGGCCGGGGAGGTCGCGGACGGATTCATCGCGCATCCGTTCGCGACCCGCCGTTCGCTCGTCGCGCACGTGCTCCCGGCGCTCGGGCGCGGCCTCGCGCGCGCGGGGCGTCGGCGCGCCGACGTCGACGTCGTGTGCGCGACGATCGTGGTCACCGCCGAGCGCGAGGAGGACCTCGTCCCCATCCGCCGCGCCGTCAAGAAGCAGCTCGCGTTCTACGGATCGACGCCGGCGTATCGGCCGACGCTCGCGTGCGAGGGCTACGACGCGCTCCACCCGGAGCTGAACCGGCTCTCGAAGGAGGGCCGGTGGGACGACATGACGGCGCTCGTCGACGACGCGCTGCTCGATGCGATCGCGGTCGTGGCGCCCCGGCGCGAGGTCGCGGGGCGGCTGCGGGCGCGCCTCGCGGATCTCGCGGACGCCGTGAGCCTCACCAACAACCGCGCGCCCGACCCGACGCACTGGGCGGACGTGGTGGCCGACCTGCGCGCCGCGCCGGCCTGAGCCCACCGCGGCGCCTCGACCGGATCGCTCGCCACCGCCGCCGCCCGCCGCCACCACCGGCGTACACCGGCCGACCGTCAAAAAAGTACCACTCGGCCCGGAGGGACGAAATGAAGTTCTCCGCGGGATTGGCGGCCCGCACGGGGGCACAGCACTTGCTCGGGCTCTCTCCTCTGAGGCGGGAGCGCGCCGAGGAGGCGCCTCGCGCACGATCCGGCGCGCCCGCGGCCCCGGGAGGAGACGAGAGTGCGCCAGGCGTACCACGCCAGCATCCGAGCCGCCGTCGACCAGGAGAGCACGCCGCTCGTCGTGCGCCGCTCGCTCGCGGTGATGGCGCTCGCCGCCGTCGGCATCCTCACCGGCGTCGCACTCGATGCCGCGTTCGGACGGGTCACGAAGCCGTTGGTCCTGCCGGTGCGCCTCGCGGGGGTCGCGGCCTACGTCCTGGCGATGCTCGGGCTCATGACGTTCCTGCGCGGGGGAAGCTGGCGAGCGGTGCGCCGGATGGCGGTCCTCTGCGCGGCGCTCAGCTGCGTCGTGACCGCCGCGATCGACCTCGCCACCGGCGAGAGCATGATGACGCTGCACGTGGCCGGCGCCCTGGCGCTGGGCGTCGCGATCGTCTTCCCGTGGGGGGTGCAAGCGCAGGTGGCGGTGGTGCTCGCGGGCGCCGCGGCGGTCGCGGTGCAGCTCGCCCACGACCCGTCGCTCTGGGCGCACTCGTCGAACCTCGTGCTCACCGTCGGCACCATCTTCGTGGTCTCGATCTACGCCGCCGGCTCGCTCGACGCGCAACGCCTGGCGCGTAAGGGGATCGAGATGCTCCAGGCCGGGCAGAAGCACGTGCTGGAGATGGTGGCGCGCGACGCGCCGCTGCCGCAGGTGCTCGACGAGGTCCTGCACGTTCTCGAGGAGCAGTCGCCGGACATGATGTGCGCGCTGCTCCTCGTCGACGCGGACGCGAACGAGCTGCGTCACGCCGCGTCGCGGGGGGTTCCCGCCCAGATCGTGGCGGCGACGGCGGCCTGGCCGATCGATCCCGGCGCGGGCTCGTGCGGCGCCGCGGCGTTCTGGCGGAAACGGGTCGTGGTCGAGAACGTGGCGACCGATTCGCGCATGGTGCGCGTGCGGCCGCTCGCCGCGGAGTCCGGCGTCGCGGCCTGCTGGTCGGACCCGATCTTCGCCGCCGACGGTCGCCTGCTCGGGACGCTGGCGATGTACTACCGGACGCCGCGAGGGCCGCTGGCCTCGGAGTGCGAGATGATCGAGCTCGCCACGCACCTCGCCGGGATCGCCGTCGAGCGGTGCCAGGCGCGAAGCGCGCTCGAACGCTACATGGGCGATCTCGATCGCGCGCGGGCCCTGGCCGAGGACCACGCCGCGCGGCTCCGCGCGCAAGCCGAAGAGCTCGCCGCGACCCGCGACCAGGCGCTCGGCTCGGCGCGCGTCAAGGCCGAGTTCCTCGCCAACATGAGCCACGAGATCCGCACGCCGATGAACGGCATCATCGGCATGACCGACATCCTGCTCGAGACCGCGCTCGACGCCGAGCAGCGCGAGCTGGCGCACACCATCCGCCGGTGCAACAACGCGCTGCTCGCGGTCGTGAACGACGTGCTCGATTTCTCGAAGATCGAAGCGGGCAAGCTCGCGATCGAGCTCGTGCCGATGAACCTGCGCCAGCTCCTCGAGGAGGTGACCACCCTCTTCGCGCAGCAGGCCCACGAGCAGGGGCTCGAGATCGGCGCCGTGATCCCGGCGGACTTTCCCGAGCACGTGATCGGCGATCCCGGGCGCATCCGGCAGGTCCTCTCGAACCTGGTCGGCAACGCCGTCAAGTTCACCGAGCGGGGCGAGGTGGTGGTCGAGGCGGAGCTGCGCTCGGAGCGCGGGCAGTGGGTCGGCCTCGCGCTGCACGTGCGCGACACCGGCATCGGTATCCCGGAGGATCGCCAGCAGGCGATCTTCGAGAGCTTCACGCAGGTCGACGGCAGCACGACGCGCCGCTACGGCGGCACCGGCCTCGGCCTCACGATCTGCCGCCAGCTCGTCGAGCTGATGGAGGGACGGCTCGTCGTTACGAGCGCGCCCGGCGTCGGAAGCACGTTCACCGTGGAGCTCACGCTCGAACGCCAGAGCGCCGCGGCGCGCGGCGTCGGCCCGTCGGCGGCGCTTGCGGGGCTGCGCGCGCTCGTCGTCGACGACAACGCGACCAATCGTCGCATCGCCTGCCAGCACCTCCGCTCGTGGGGCTGCCGCCCCGAGGAAGCCGCCGACGGTCCGACGGCGCTCCGCCTGCTCGCGGCCGGCGTCGCCGGCGAGCCGTTCGGGCTCGTGCTGCTCGACATGCAGATGCCCGCTATGGACGGCACGCAGGTCGCGGCGCGCATTCGCGCCGACGCCGCGCTCGCCGACCTGCCGCTCGTTCTGCTCTCGTCGATGGGAGCGCTGCGTGGCGGCGCCGAGGCCGCACGCCAGCTCGGCTTCGACGTCGCCGTGACGAAGCCGATCTGCCGCGGGGCGCTCGAGGAGACGCTGACGGCGGTGCTCGAGGGCCGCGTGCCGCGCGCGGTGGCGGGCGGCGTCGCGGGGCTCTCGCACGCGCGCACGCTCGGGGTCCTCGTCGCGGAGGACAATGCCGTCAATCGGAACGTGATCCGTCAGATGCTGGAACGGCTCGAGTGCGCGGTCGATGTGGTTCCGGGCGGACGGGAAGCGGTCGCGGCGGTGCAGGCCCGGTCCTACGACGTCGTGTTCATGGACGTGCAGATGCCCGGCATGGACGGCCTCGAAGCGGCGCGGACGATCCGCCGGCTCGAAGCGAGCGGCGCGACCGCGGGGAGCCGGGTGGCGATCGTGGCGCTCACGGCCCACGCCCTCGAAGGGCAGCGCGAGCGCTGCCTCACCGCCGGGATGGACGACTTCCTGGCGAAGCCGATCACCCTCGAGGCGCTGACGGCGGCGATCGGGGAGCAACGGCTCCGCCGCGAGGCCGCGGAGCGGGCTCCCGCGACCTCCGCGGCCTGACCGTCGGCCGCCGGATTCCTCTGTCCCGAGCGCGGCGGATGGCATAGGGTAGCCCCATGCCGAAGCTCGTCGTGTCGCACCCGAAGCCGCCCGTGGCGCGCCGCCCGCTGCAGAAGTCGGCCAAGCTCGCCAACGTCTGCTACGACATCCGGGGGCCGGTCCTCGCGCGCGCCAAGCAGATGGAGGACGAGGGACAGCGCATCATCAAGCTCAACATCGGCAATCCGCAGCCGTTCGGCTTCGACGCGCCGGAAGAACTCGTGCAGGACGTCATCCGCAACCTGCCGAACGCCGCCGGCTACTGCGACTCGAAGGGGCTCTTCGCCGCGCGCAAGGCGGTGATGCACTATTCGCAGCAGAAGCGCATCGCGGGCGTCGGCATCGAGGATATCTACATCGGGAACGGCGTGTCCGAGCTGATCGGCATCAGCATGCAGGCGCTCCTGAACAACGGCGACGAGGTGCTCGTCCCGGCGCCGGACTACCCGCTCTGGACCGCGTCGGTGAGCCTCGCCGGCGGCACGGCGCGCCACTATCTCTGCGACGAGGGGGCGGGCTGGCTCCCCGACCTCGACGACATCCGCGCCAAGATCACGCCCGCCACGCGCGCCATCGTCGTCATCAACCCCAACAACCCGACCGGCGCGCTCTATCCCGACGACCTCCTGCGCGCGATCGTCGAGCTCGCCCGCCAGCACCACCTCGTCGTCCTCGCCGACGAGATCTACGACAAGGTGCTCTACGACGGCGCTACCCACACCTCGATCGCGTCGCTCGCCGAGGACGTGCTGACGCTCACCTTCAACGGACTTTCGAAGAACTATCGAGCCTGCGGCTATCGCGCCGGCTGGATGATCCTCTCGGGGGACCGGTCGCACGCCCAGGACTACATCGACGGCCTGAATATCCTGTCGTCCATGCGGCTCTGCGCGAACGTGCCGTCGCAGTACGCGATCCAGACCGCTCTCGGCGGCTACCAGAGCATCGGCGACCTCGTGCTGCCGACGGGCCGGCTCGGCAAGCAGCGCGATCTGGCGCACGATCTGCTCACGTCGATCCCGGGTGTCAGCTGCATGAAGCCGAAGGCCGCGCTCTACCTCTTCCCGAAGCTCGATCTCCGGCGCTACCCGATCGACGACGACCAGGCCTTCATCCTCGAACTGCTCGAAGAGCAGAAGGTGCTGGTGGTGCAGGGCTCCGGGTTCAACTGGCCGAAGCCCGACCACGTCCGCATCGTGTTCCTTCCGAACGCCGACGACCTCACGGAAGCGATCGGGAGGATCGCGAAGTTCCTGGACCACTACCACCGCCACCGCGCCTGAGAGCGCCGGCCGCGCCGAGCGCTCGACCGGCGCCCCGCGCGCGCCTCCGAGGTCGGCGAACCGAAGGACCGCGGGCGGCCGCCGACCGGGCTACCTGTTCTTGGTGAGGAAGCCGTGGACGCGCGTGCCGCCGACGCTGACGTTGCCGCCCGCGCCGACGCCGATGCAGACCCTCTTCCCGGCCGGGATCACGAGCGGCGGGAGCGTCGTCACCGCGCCGCATGCTCCCGACGGGTTCGCCTGCGTGACGACGTCCTGCCAGATCGTCTCCGTGTCGACGCGGAGCGTGATCGAGCAGAGGCCGCCGAGCGTCGAGATGCCGGTCACCGCCCAGGCGATGGAGTCGAGCACGAGCGCCTGTTTGTCGGGTATGGCGAACGGCGACGTGGTGCCGTCGCCATGCACGCGCGTGTCGAGCGCGAAGGTGCCGAGGGCGGCGCACGGCTCGCCAAGCTTGAGCACCCGGATGTCGCTCGGCTTGGAGGGCGCGAGGGGGCCGGCCTCGGCCGAGACCGTCACGGTCAGCATCGCAGCGACTGCCAGCCACCAACGTGTCATGGACCTTCCTCCCGGGATCGACGTCGTGAGCGGCGAGCCTTCGCCGGCGCTGCGCGTAGATCAATGACGGAGGTCAGTCGGCGGGCCCGAGGCCGCGCTTCATCTCGCGGAACCCGAGCGTGGCGAGCCGCGACCCGAGGGAGGGGACGAGGAGGTCGAGCCACCACACGAGCTTCCACCACGACGGCACGATGATCCGCTCGCGGTTCGCCGCGACCTGATCGAGCGCGCGCTCGGCGAAGCGCGCCGGATCCATCGGTCGGAGCCGCTCCCAGGTCGCGAGCTGCCGCTCCATCGGCACGCGAAGCCTGACCGCACCGTACCGTCCGCCCGACAAGATCGGCGTCCGGATGACTCCGGGGCAGAGGGCGCTCACGCGGACGCCGCGCGGGGCCGCCTCGATCCGCAGCGAACGGGTGAGCCCGACCACCGCGTGCTTGGTCGCCGCGTAGGCCGTCGTGATCGGGGCGGGCATGAGGCCAGCGATCGACGCCGTGCTGACGATGTGGCCGAAGCCCTGCCGCGCCATGCGGGGGTAGGCGGCCTGGATGCCGTGTACGACGCCCATCAGGTTGACCTCGACGGTGTACCGCCAATCGGCGAGGGAGCAGTCGAGCACCTCGCCGCCGACGCCGATGCCGGCGTTGTTGAAGAGATAGTCGAGGCGGCCGTGCCGGGTGAACACGTCGTCGACGAGCGCCGCCACGGCGTCGGCGTCGCGGACGTCGAGCGCGCGCGCCTCGGCGCGTCCGCCGCGGGACGCGATCGCCCCGGCGGTCTCGACGGCGCTCTCCTCGTGGCGGTCGGTCGCCACGACGAGGGCGCCGCGTGCCGCGAGCGCCGTCGCCAGTGCCCGCCCGATGCCCGAGCCGCCGCCCGTCATGAGGACGACCGCGTCGCGATAGGTCCTCAGCCCGTCGGTCATGGCCGCGGCTGTAGCCGATCCGGGCCGTTCCGCGCCAGCCCCGCGCGCGGCGAACGGTCAACGGACGGACGCGTCGTCGTCCGCGGCGGGTCCGGCGCGCGGCGCCGTGCGCGCGAGTTCGCGCCGCAACCAGTACGCGATCCCGGCGAAGAGGAGAAAGGGCAGGGCCGAGAGGCCGACCGCCGTGGCGAGGAAGCTCTGGCGCGCGCGCTCGTCGGCGACGAAGCAGACGGGGCAGGCGACCGCGGTCGCGCTCGCGCCGAGCATCGCGAGGCCGGTCGCCACGACGAGCGATCCGACCCGGCGCCGGCGCCAGCCGCCGCCGCTCATGCCAGGTACACCACGACGTAGAGCGCGGGCCAGACGCCGACGACGAAGTACCAGAGCACGCGCACGGCCGCGAAGGCGTCGGCCGACAGCGTCCCGAGCGCCAGGCGCGTGCGGGCGTGCAGTAGCGCCGCGATCGCCGCGACGGCGTGCGCGGCGTGCACGCCGACGATCAGGTAGAAGAACGAGCCGTACTGACTCGAGCGCATCGTGAGCCCGAAGGCGAGCAGGCGCGCCCATTCGACGCCCTGGATCGCCACGAAGAGCGCGCCGAGCGTCACCGCCGCCGTGAGCCGTCGGAGCGCGCGTCGCCGTCCGAACGCGGTCGCCGCCGCGCGTCCGGCGCTCAGGAGGACGCCGCCGCTCGCGAGCAGCACGAGCGTGTTGAGCGCCGTCGCTGCGATGGGGAGGCGCGGTTGACCGGGCGGCGGCCAGCCGAGCGCGTGGCTGCGCGCGATCACGAAGGCGCTCACGAGTCCCGCGAAGAACATGACCTCGGCGCCGACGAAGATCAGCATGCCGAGGACCGCCGTGCGGATGCGCGGCGCGCGGGCGATCCCCGAGCGGGCGGGAGCGGCGGTCAGGACGGCGCTCGATCGCATGGGGGCTCAAGGGTGCGCCGGAGGCGCCGGCGGCTCGATGGGCAGATGGAGCCAGTTCTGACCCGCGGGGAGCATCACGTCGGGCGCGATGCCGGCGAACATCACCAGCATGAAGCCGAGCATCAGGAGGAGGATGTACCAGACGTACCGTTCCTCGATGTTGAGGTGCATGAAGTACGCGGCGACCATCGTCGCCTTCACGACGGCGATTCCGAAGGCGGTGATCAGCGTCACGAGCGGGATTTCGAGGGTCGGACCGAGCAGGCTGACGCCCAGCAGCGCCAGCAGCACGAGATAGATGCGGACGTAGGACGGGTGTCCGGGGGTGGTCGCGGCGTGATCGTGGCTGCTCATGGCGTCGCGGTCCTCACTTGGCGATGTAGAAGAGCGGAAAGAGGAAGATCCAGACCGCATCGACGAAGTGCCAGTAGATCCCGATCAGCTCGACGCGATGGAGGTTCCGGCCCCGGCGGGCGTCGGCGGCGACGATCGCCATGATCACCATGCCGGCGATCACGTGCAGGCCGTGGAGGCCGCACGCGACGTAGTAGTACGACCAGAAGACGTCGCGGAAGATCGTGAAGCCGTGCGCGATCTCGTTCGACCATTCGAACCCCTTCACCAGGAGGAAGACGAGGCCGCCGAGAATCGTGCCGCCGAGGAAGCGCGCGGCGCGCGGACCGTCGTGGGCTTCGGCGGCCTGGTGCGCGAGCACGGCGGCGAGACTCGAGGTCAGGAGCACGAAGGTGTTGAAGGCGCCGGCGAGGGTGTTCGTGTGCGCCGCCTCCTCGGCCCAGTGCGGGTGGTGCAGGCGCAGCATCACGTAGCTGCCGATCAGCCCGCCGAAGATGACGATCTCGGAGGCGAGGACCCACCAGACGGCGAGGCGGGCGGTCGGGATGCCGGTGGCGCTCCGGCGGGTGGCGATCGGGACGTGAGCGGCGTGGAGGTCGGCGGCGTGGCTCATGCGCGGGTGCGCTCCTCTCAGCTCGGGACGTGCTGCGGCCAGTAGTCGAGCTCGCGATCGGGGACGCCGTACTCGTAGGGGCCGCGATAGACCGTCGGCATGGTCGCGAAGTTGCCGTGCGGGGGCGGGGAGGGCGCCGACCACTCGAGCGTGTTGGCGTTCCAGGGGTTCGCACCCACCGGCTCGCCGCGCCGCATGCTCCAGAAGAAGTTGGCGAGGAAGATCACCTGGAAGATCAGCAGCACGATCAACGCCACCGTGGCGAGCACGGCGAGCTGGTTCAGCCACGGCGTCGAGAGCTGCGGGAAGCTCTCGTAGGAATAGATCCGGCGGTGCTGGCCCGCCGCGCCCGTCAGGAACAGCGGGATGAAGATCGCGTTGAAAGAGACGATCGTACCCCAGAAGTGCCATTGCCCGAGCGTCTCGTTCAGGCGGCGGCCGAACATCTTCGGGAACCAGTACGTGATGGCGGCGAAGGTCGCGATGATGGCGATCGGGAAGAACGTGTAGTGGAAGTGCGCGACGACGAAGTAGGTATCGTGGAAATAGATGTCGGTGGCGTTGGCGCCGAGGAAGATTCCGGTCACGCCGCCGATCAGGAACTCGGCGATGAAGGCGAGCGCCCACAGCATCGGCGTCGCGAGCTCGATCGAGCCCCCGTAGAGCGTCGCGATGAAGGCGAACATCATCTCGGCGAGCGGGATCGAGATGAGGAGCGTGGTGATGGTGAAGAGGTGCGCCATGCGCGGATCGATCCCGGCGACGAACTGGTGGTGCGCCCACACGAAGAAGCTGATGATGCCGGTCGCGATCGACGTGCCCAGGATCGTCTTGTAGGCGAAGAGCTTCTTGCGCGCGAAGACGGTGATGATCTCGGCGACGACGCCGGTCGCGGGCAGCAGGACGACGTACACCTCCGGGTGGCCGAAGAACCAGAAGAGGTGCTGCCAGAGGAGCGGGTCGCCGCCCGCCTTCGGGTCGTAGAATCGCGTGCCGACGACCTGATCGAGGAGCAGCATCACCGCGCCCGCGACGAGCGGTCCGACCGACGCCATGAACACGAGGCTCGCGATCACGATCATCCAGACGACGATCGGGATGCGCATCGCCGTCATGCCGGGCGCGCGCGCGTTCATGACGGTCACGGTGAAATTGATGCCGCCGAGGAGGAACGCCACGAACTCGAGCGCGACTGCGAGCAGCCAGAGCGGCGCGCCCCACGGGGTGTGGTTGTACTGGGCGCTCGCCGAGAGCGGCGGATACGCCGTCCAGGCGCCGCCGAAGCCGCCGCCCGGCGCCGCCAGCGAGAGCAGGAGGATCACCGCGCTCACGAAGAAGATCTGGTACGAGAGTCGGTTCAGGCGCGGGAACACCATGTCGTCGCAGCCGATCATGAGCGGAATGAGGAAGTTCCCGAGCCCCGCGATCAAGACCGGCATCGCGACCCAGAAGATCATGATCGAGCCGTGGTTCGTGACGAGGGCGTTGTACTCGCGCGCCGTGACGAGCCCGTAGAGCGGGACGACCTGGTCGGGAAAGGCGAGCTGCATGCGGAAGACGTACGCCATGAAGCCGCCGATCAGCGCCATGACCATGCCGGTGAACATGTACTGCAGGCCGATCACCTTGTGATCGGTCGAGAAGACGTAGCGGCTCCAGAAGCTTCGGGCCTCGTGCGAGAGGCCGACGTCGTGCGCGGTGGCGGGCAGGCTCATGAGCGGCTCTCCGAGGAGGCGGCGGCGACGGTCGTGCGGTCGCCGAGCCACGCCGCGTGCGCCTCCGCCGACTCGACGTGCAGCACCGCGGGCATGAGGGCGTGCCCGATCCCGCACATCTCGGCGCAGGCGATGTCGAACGTGCCGGTGCGGGTGGGTCGGAACCAGCCGGTGATGACGCGGCCGGGGACGGCGTCCTGCTTCAGGCGGAAGACCGGGACCGAGAAGCTGTGAACGACGTCCCGTGACGAGAGCTCGAAGACGTAGGTCGCGTCGTTCCGGACGTGGAGTTCGTTCACGGTGACGACGTCGTCCGGCGTGTCGAGCCGGTGGTCGGGTCCCGGGTGTACGAAGGTCCAGGCCCATTGCTGGGCGACGACGCGGATCGTCTCGTCGGGCGTCGGGATGATCTGCTTCACGTCGCGCCAGACGGCGATGGCCCCCGCAATCAGCACGACGTCGCACGCGATCACCACGTAGTGGGGCCAGGAGATCCAGCGCTTCTCGTCCGTGCTCTCGCCGGCGATGTACTGGCTCCGCACGCCCGGCCGACGCCGGAACTTGAGGATGAAACCGAAGAAGATGCCCTGCGCGACGAGGAACCAGAAGCCGACGGTGTAGAAGATGAGGGTGAAGAGCCAGTCGATCTCTTCGGCCGAGGTGGACGCGGCGGGTATCAACCATTCGAGCATGGGCGCTCCTCGCCGCTCAGCGGGTCAGCATCCAGGCGGCCAGCGCGTAGAGGCCGCAGGCGACCAGCGTGATCCAGAATCCCCGGACGACCTTCGATGCGAAGTAGACATCGTCGTTCATCTGGCGCCCTCCCCGGCACGGAGCGTGCGGACGTAGGCGACGACGTCGAGCATCGCTCGCTCGTCGACGAGCGTGCTCGCCATGGCGCGCATCTGCGCGCCCGTCGCGTCGTCCTTGTGCGCGCCGCGCGCGCCGCTCTTGAACTTGACGAGCTGCGCCAGCAGGTACCAATCGGGCTGACCGGCGAGGCGCGGGCCCTTGAGTGCCTCGTTGCCGCCGCCGTCGGGGCCGTGGCACGCGGAGCAGGGCGCGAAGAGCGCCTGGCCGCGGGTCGCGTCGCCCGCGAGCGTCGGGGCCGGCGCGGCGGGCGGCAGGCGCGCGACGTACGCGGCGACGCTCGCGACGTCCTCGTCGGTGCGGAGCGCCGTCGCCATCGGTCGCATCTGCAGGCCGGTCTCGTCGTCGGGGGCGTAGCCGCGCTGGCCGCTGCGGAACTTCCTCAGCTGCGCGTCGACGTACCAGCCGGGGAGGCCGGCGATGGCGGGCGCCCCCCGCGGCTCGCTGCCGGCGCCCTGGTCGCCGTGACAGGCGGCGCAAAGCTGGTAGTGGGCTGCGCCGCGCGCGACGTCCTGCGCCGCGGCCGGCGGCGGCGGGCCGAGCGCCGCGACGGCGACGGCGCTCGCTGCGGCCGCGAAGACCCCGAGACGAAGGAAAGACATGGGCTGCGAGCGACAAGCAAATGCCATGCCTTTTCGCACATCTCGGGATGACGGATGCTTGGCGTACGCTATTTCTCAGGACGGGGAAGCCGACCTCCCGATCTTTCGCAAGTCCGCGAACGCGCGACGGGAGCTTGCCGGTCAGCAGCCGCTCAGGCATGTACCTGACCAGGAATGGCGCGCATCGGTCTCGTTCTCGGCGCGGGCGGCGCCACCGGTCATGCCTTCCACGTCGGCGTCCTGACGGCGCTCGAGGAGGCGACGGGTTGGGATCCCCGCACCGCCGACGTCATCGTCGGTACCTCGGCCGGAGCAATCGTCGCGGCCATGCTGCGCGGGGGGCTCGCGGCGCGCGACCTTGCGGCGCGGGCGCTCGGCGAGGCGCTCTCCGAGGAGGGTCGGAAGGTCGCGGCGGTGCTCGGCCGTCCGATGCCGCCGCCGGCGCGCGAGCCGTGGACCTGGTCGACGCTCCTCGACGCGGCCGACGTCGCGTACCTCAAGCGCGCGCTCTGGCGCCCCTGGGAGGCGCGGATCGGGTCGCTCGTCGCGGCGGCGCTCCCGAACGGCCGGATCGCGACCGACCATCTGGTGGGGGGCATCGCACGGCTCTTCGGCGACCGCTGGCCGCTCGGGAGGCTCTGGATCAACGCCGTTCGTCTCGGCGACGGCGCGCGCGTGACGTTCGGGCGCGCCGGTTCGCCGCCGGCGACGATCGCGCAGGCCGTTGCGGCGTCGTGCGCGATCCCCGGCTACTATCGTCCGGTCGAGATCGACGGCGTGCGCTACGTCGACGGCGGCGTCTGCTCGCCGACGAACCTCGACCTCCTCGCCGACGAGCGCCTCGACCTCGTGCTCGTGAGCTCGCCGATGTCCGCGGGATTCGACGTGTTTCGGCCGACCGCCGATGGTCCGCTGCGCGCGTTCTGCCGCCTGGTGCTCCGGCGCGAGATGGCGCGGGTCCGCGCGAGCGGCACCTCGGTCGTTCCGCTCGAGCCGAGCCGGGTCGAGCGCGAGCTCATGGGCGCGAACGCCCTCGACACCGAGCGCCGCCACGGCATCATTCGCGGCGCCCGCGTTTCGTTCCACGCACGCTTCGCCGATCCGAACCGCCGGCGTCGTCTGGAGCTCCTGCGCGCGGAGGAGGCCGGGCCGCAGATCCTGCGGGCGGCGGCGCCGACGTCGCGGGTGATCGAGCTCGGAGTGCCGGTGCACTATGTCGACTACGGGGGCGATGGCCCGCCGATGGTGCTCGTGCACGGCCTCGGCGGCGCCCACGTGAACTGGATGTCGGTCGGCGGCGGGCTCGCCCGCGGCGCGCGCGTGGTCGCGATCGACCTGCCGGGCTTCGGCCGGACGCCCACCGAAGGCGACTCCGCGTCGATCCACGCCAATCGCGCGCTCCTCACGCGCTTCGTCGAGCGCGTGATGGGCGACGCGTCGATCCTGGTGGGCAACTCGATGGGCGGCCTCATCTCGCTCATGGCCGCCGCGGAGACGCCCGGGGCGGTCTCGGGCCTCGTGCTGGTCAATCCCGCGCTTCCGGCGGCGCCCGGCGGCTTCTTCGATCTCGGAGTGGCGGCGATGTTCGCGGGCTACTGCCTTCCCGGCGTCGGCGAGCTTCTGATGAGCGGCCGGAAGCTCCTGCTCGGGTCGGAGGGCTCGGTGCGGCAGATGCTCGACTTCTGCTGCGTCGACGCGGGTCGCGTCGATCCCGACGTCGTCGCGGCGACGATCGCGCTCTCGCAGGAGCGCACCAGGACCGCGGGCGGCAACGCCGCGTTCCTTTCCGCCGCGCGTTCGATCGTGCTCGCGGTGCTTCGCCGCGGCGCCTTCGACCGCATGATCGACGGCATCAGGGCGCCGGCGCTCCTCGTGCACGGGACGCACGACCGGCTCGTACCCGTCGCCGCCGCCCGCGCGCTCGCGGCGCGCCGCGGCGATTGGACCCTCGAGATCCTGGAGAACGTCGGCCACGTGCCGCAGCTCGAAGACCCCCAGGGCTTCGTCGCGATCGTCGAGCGCTGGGTGCGCCGCCTCGGCGACGCGGTGCTCGGCGGCGCGCGCGCCGACGACACGGCGCGGAGCGCCTCGTGACCGACCGCGCGTGATCGACAAGAGCTGGCTCATCGAGCAGCTGGCGGCGCGGCTCCGGGAGACCGCGCGGGCGGCGCGCGTCGCGATGGAGGCCGCCGCCACGGAGGCGCGCGAAGGGGCGACGCCCGCCGAGCGGCGAGAGGACGCCCGGGTGATGCAGGAGAACGCCGGCCTCGCCCGCGGTCACCGCGCGCGCCTCGAGCGCGCGGTGAGCGAACTCGGCCTCCTCGAGCGTTTCCGTCCGCCGCGCTTCTCGTCGCGATCACCGGTGGCGCTCGGCGCCATCGTCGAGGTCGAGGACGGCGCCGAAGGGCGCACGCTCTTCCTCGCCCCCGCGGGCGCCGGCCTGGAACTCGCCGGTCCCGGCGGCGACGGCTACCTCTCCGTCATCACCCCCACCTCCCCGGTCGGCCGCGCCCTGATCGGCCGCCGCCTCGGCGACACCGTCGAAGTCACCGTCGACGACGCCGTCACCGACTGGACGCTCGTCCACATCGAGTAGAAAGGTCGGGGCGGGGCGCGCGATCGGCGTCCGCACGCACGAGGTGCCCCCAGCCGGTGGTTGGCGACCGGCGCGTCAGCCGCCGCTGGCGATGTACATCTCCAGCTGCTCGATCCGAAACGCCTGCTCGTCGAGCAGCGCCTTCACGACGTCGCCGATCGACAGCACGCCGAGCAGGCGGTCGTCGGTGATCACGGGAAGATGTCGGAAACGTTTGTCGGTCATGAGCGCCATGCACTCCTCGATCGTCTGCTCGGGATCCACGCAGACGACCGGGGTGGTCATGATCTCGCGAACCGGCGTGTCCTTCGATGCCTTGCCCTTGAGGATCACCTGGCGCGCGTAGTCGCGCTCGGACAGGATGCCGACGAGGCGGGGGCCGTCGAGCACGATGACGGCGCCGATGTTGTTCTCGGCAAGCGTGTGGAGCGCGTCGAACACCGTGCTCTCGGGGCTCACCGCGATGACGCCGGAGCCCTTGCGTCGCAGCACGTCGTAAACCGTGGTGGCCATCGTTCCCTCCTTACTGCGTGCGGGGGACGCGGTGCCCCGCACGCGCTCGAGGACCGTCGCTCACCCCTACACCAGGGGCGATCCGCCGCAAACGAAAAAGTGCACCCGCCGGGCCCTATGGCATTTGTGTCACGGATCCGGCGCGCGGGGACTCCCAGCGCGGGCGGCTCTCACGGCGGCGTGAACCGGCCGAGGTCGTGGATGCCGAGCGCGCGCTCGATCGCCGCGACCTCCTCGACGACGCCCTCGAACTCGCGGCCGCCGAACCGGCGCCGCCTCGCGTCCTCGAAGAGCACGCCGCGCGCCTCGTAGTCGGGAGCGGGTACGAGCCGACGAAAGGCCGGGAGCAGCACCGCGTCCTCGCGCGCCTCGTGCGGCCGGTGCATGCGGCCGAAGCGCCGGAGCGCATCGCGGAGGCGCGTGCGGCCGCTCTTGTCGCCGGCGCCCGCGAGGCGGAGCACGTCGTTCGTCAAGATCCGTCCTCGCCCGTGCTGCAGCCGCAGCGCCGCTACGGGCTCGATCAGCCGGCCCGCGCGTTCGAATCAGGGGAAGACGTGATCCTCTGCGAGCCGCTCGTGATGGTCCTCGACGAAGCGCCGCACGAGATCGGCGGCGCTCCCCGGCTCCGAGGTCGGCGCGGGACGACGTCCGTTGATGCGGTGCACGACCTCGTCGGAGACGAGCAGCAGGCGGTCGAGGACCCCGTGCGCGCGCATCAGGGTCTCCACCGGGTCGAGCGCCGGCGCGCCCGCGCCTTCGACCCGCGCCCGGGTCGCTACGCCCGCGCATCCCGCGGCGAGCGCGCAGCCCGCCGTCGCCATCGCGCCCAAGAGCGTCCGCCGCTCCATCGGATTCGAGTCCGTCGCGACGTCCTCCCGCGCGCGCGCCGACGCCACCGCGGGTGGCAATGCGCCAGGGGGGCGCCGCGGCCGCGTCACATGCGGAACACGCCGAACCGCGTCTCCTCGATGGGCGCGCAGAGCGCCGCCGCGAGCGCGAGGCCGAGCGCGTCGCGGGTCTCCGCCGGGTCGAGGATGCCGTCGTCCCAGAGGCGGGCCGTCGAGTAGTAGGCGCTACCTTCCTCGTCGTACTTGGCGAGGATCGGCGCCTGGAACTTCCGCTGCTCGTCCGCGCTCATGGTCTGCCGCTTGGCGGCGAGCTGTTGGAGCTTCACCGTCAACAGGGTCGAGGCCGCCTGCTCTCCTCCCATCACCGAGATGCGGCTCTGCGGCCACATGAAGAGGAAGCGGGGCGAGTAGGCGCG
>WBZR01002390.1_pt1 | contig 19423 bp, 15 predicted proteins | sample 5204231 | NCBI WGS metagenome assembly WBZR01 (sample SAMN12412403, study PRJNA552823) | activated sludge metagenome | isolation source: activated sludge from anammox sidestream of wastewater treatment plant... | place: USA: Virginia | collected 2017-08 | reverse complement strand
CAAGATAATGGTATTGGCGCATGAGTTCGTCCCATCGGGTTCGTTCTTCCCGCCGGATGGGCCTTACTTCAATGTCGTGAAGACAGCCCGATGGTACTGCGCTTTTTCGTGTCTCTTCATGGTTCATAAATCTATTATACAAGAACCATTTTGAAAAAGCCAGTTTATTCCTTTTCTTTTTTACGTGTCAGTACTTGCGCTTATACTTGACGTAGCCCTGCGAGGGGGGCAGAGTGTCACATCTTAAAAAATAAGTCCGGTCGCTTGGGGTTTGATCTTGATAGTAAGGAATTATAAGTTTCTGTGCGGCCATTGATAATGTGTCTATACGCTGTAACGATCATCCGCAGAAATAGAGAGAATCCATCGAACAAATATTTTAGAAAGAAAACCTTGGATGCCTAAAAAATCTTACCATCTGTTAAGACAATAAGTGGGTAATTGGTTAATCGTTAAGTCTATTCTTTAATGAGAAGGAGAAGGTTATGTCGATAAAGGTCTTTTTCAGTGATGTTCATTTGTCAGATACTACCACAGGCGATCATAATATTACTGCCGGTACGCTCGAAGGATTCTGGAGTGATATTCAAGGTGACGTAGACAACGCAGGCGGCACGAAAAAATTGGAAATTATCATCCTCGGTGATTTTATCGATGTAATCCGCTCGACGCAGTGGACAGGAGATATGCAGCCGTGGTCAGAAGCTTCAAAGAAAAAAAAGGAGCGGGTGGACGAGGTTTTAAGTAAAGTGATCAAAAAAAATAAATCGGTCTTTGATACCTTAAAGGGATACGTAGAAGAAAAAAAGGTGAAAATTACCTATATCATGGGGAATCACGACCGTCTGATTAATAGCGAAGGGTACGAGGATATGAGAGAAAAAATCCGGGACGTTTCAGGAATTTCTTACACACAAAGCAAGGGCGAACCATTTCCCTGGGAATATCGGGTAGACGGGTTGCCTGTCTATGCAGTTCATGGCAATAATTATGACGTATACAATAAAACGGAAAATGATGTACTACCGGTAGGCGATGCGATTGTAACGCTTTTAATCAATCAATACCCTGAAGAGGTTAACAAGATCATCGATGATCCGGATGTATTTGACGCCCTTCAGGAGATCGATAATCTCAGGCCGTCTACCATGACACCGTACTGGATTGACCAGGTGAAGAAGTCCCTGAAGCCTAAAAATCAGAAGATATTAATCGATACCTGGAACATACTGTCGGATAAATTCTTTCATGATGCGTTTGTTAAAGAGTGGTTGCAAAAGCACGACTATTGGAGTCTGCTCCCCGATGATGCTGATAAACTTGAAATAGCATTCAAGCACTTTACGGATACCACCCTGGAACGGGTTTACGAAAAATTTTTGGAAATCAAGCGGGATTTTATCAAAGACACGGACAAGAATGCGTTGGAAGCATTAAAATTGTGCGAGCAACATCAGTGCGACTACGTCCTCTTTGGTCACACCCATGAAAGTTGTGTCCAACTCCTGAATGTGGAGGACGGCAAGGAAAAATATTATGTAAATACCGGCACCTGGAGAAGAAGGATTGTCCCCGGTGGATACAAGAAAAAGCAGATCGTATTTGGACAACAGGAATCGATTGATTATGTCATCTTCAAGATTGATGACCAGTCGAATGAAGTACAAGGGTTTCAATTATGGAATGGCACGAGCAACAGAGGGGAGTTATTTTACAAAAAGGAGGAGTAGATGGGGAAAAAGGCATTGTTGGTGGGGGTCAACAAGTATAAATACGTAAGACCTCTCAATGGCTGTGTCAACGATGTGCGCAACATGGTCGACATTCTGACGAGTTTTTACGGGTTTCGGACGGATGAAATTCGGACCATTGTTGATGAGGGTGTTACCCGGAATAACCTGATGAACCGGTTTGATTGGCTTTTAGACGAAGCCCGGGAAGGAGATATCCTGGTATTCCATTTTTCAGGGCATGGCTCACAGATACAGGATCGCGATGGCGATGAACTGGAAGATTCGCTGGATGAAATCCTCTGTTTGCACGATATGGATTTCAGGAATCCGGATTCCTACCTGCTTGATGACGACTTTAACGATATCATCGATCGCATACCTAAGGGGGCTTTTTTAACGGTGTGTATCGATTCATGTCATTCTGGAACTGCGACCAGGGACCTTGCATATCTTACTTCGCAGTTGCAAATTTCTCCCGGCGAAATAAAGATCCAGCCGCGTTTTATTGAGCCACCGGCGGATGTTGCATTGAGAAGCTACCGGAGAATGGCGGCTGTCCGGCGAATGGGCGCAAGAATTAAGGAAGACAAGAAAAATACGGCGTCCGAAACGAGCGCCAAAGCAAAGCATATCCTCCTGTCGGGGTGTATGGACGACCAGACCTCTGCCGATGCCTTTATTAGTAACGACTACCATGGCGCCTTTACCTATAACCTTTGCAAAACAATCCGGGATACAAGAGGAACGATAACCTATCAGGAACTTGTGAAAAGGGTGCAAAATAGTCTTGCATATAATTCCTTCAGTCAAATTCCGCAATTATTCGGGAATGAAGATCTAAAAAATACAAGGTTTTTGTCTGCAGCCATGAAGACCGAACTTACCTGTGAACATGGGCACCCCCTGATATGCAGTGAAGGGCATCCGCCGAAAGGTTACACGAGTCCGGTTTCTTCAGACTCCCCCGTATCAGATTTCAAATCCCAGGGGGATAATGGGGCATTAAGACGTATATCTATTTCCTCTAAAAATTTAAAATGTGCAATTTCGAGAGATGTAATTCTTCTTCCCTCATCTGAATTTATTGGAACGGTAAGGGATTTGACCGACATAGCAAACCGGAAGGCAAAGGATGGCAGTCGTAATGCAATTGGCGATGCTTATCATCCGGAATGTCTTGATTTTCTGGAAAACGGTGAATACTTCAAGGTTGAAAAGGTGCTTGAATTTTGTCCGAATGAACAGCGTGTTATTGGTATAGAAGAACTGTTGAAACCAATTCAACTTGCCATGAGAGGTGAACTCAAAAAAACCGGAGAGACAGAACAAGAGACGGTTCTTCTCTCACATGAAGACGGTGTATGGGCGTGGCACTTTAAGGATGATGATGGGGCAAGTAAGGGGCTGATGGGTGACGAAATACGCCCAATGAGCTTTTTTACCATTCCTTTTAAGGTGCAGGACAGGACTACACGGGGGATATGGAGCAAGCTTGTTTGTGTTATCAAATTTACGAAAGACTGGTTCCAGGAGGGCAGTTCTGAAGCTATAAAAAAGATGTTGCAGGCATTTGAAGAAAAGGTAATCAAGGAAGGCTTTAAGCTGATCGAGCACAGCAAGGGCTTTGTTGAAGGACTATCAAAAACCGATCCGGTAACCCATTGGGATGGTGTCAGGGATTTGGTAAAAGGCAACAAGAAGGCGCTTCTCTTCATTCATGGCACAGGAAGTTCTCTTGAGGGCGGATATGAAGATGTACCACCGGCAATTCTGGAGACGTTAAAGGATACCTATCCCGTCATTCTGGGATATGACCATTTCACCCTGTCAAAAACTCCTCTTGAGAATGCCCGTGAGATGCTGATGAAATTGAAGGAATCCGGTATTTCGGATGTGGGTTTGAAGTTTGATGTAATAACGCATAGCCGTGGTGGGCTGGTATTGCGGTCTCTGGTCGAGCTTACTGACGAAGGATATCGATACGTGGATAGGGTAACTATGGTTGCGTGTCCTGCGGGTGGAACCAGTCTGGCAGATACCAGCAAATGGGATTCATTGTCAAAAATGGTCAATCTGTTAACGAATATCTTCTTTTTCGCCGGCGGGGCGCCCATGAAAATTTTCTTTAGCCTCGTTGGCGGGTTGGTTAAGTTCCTTTCTCAGAAAATCAAAGATCAGTCAATTCCAGGGATTTGGGCAATGGATCCCCATTCAGATTTTATCAACACCTTAAACAAGAAAGGTACTGATGTTAAGGGGGTGGTAACGTATGACACGATTGGGTCTGAGTTTGAACCATCAGGAATTTCCGCGGGTGGGGTCAGGGATGACATTATTGACGGCATTGCCGATGCCTTTTTCGGCGCGCCAAATGATTTAGTGGTTGATACAGAAAAAATGATTGTTGACTGGCCAAAAGGCATTCAAGGTAAAAAGACATTAAGCCATGCATTTCAGCCAGCAGACCATGTCTACCACCTTAATTACTTTAAACAGGCGGAGACGTACAGAAAAATTTCAGAATTTTTTGAAGTGAAACGCAATGCACTGGATAACTAAGTAAAGAATCAGCCTGCTCTGCGGGCGGATTCTTTGCTCTCGAAGAACAGGAGCGAAAAAATGAAAAAGAAGAATCGTGATTTAAGCGAACAGTTTGATAGAGAAGTGTTTCCCACCGAATTAATTGAGATTGCTGCGCGGCGGAAAGAAGTATTCTCTCCTGCGGATTTCAGATCGGAAAGAGGAGATCTGATAAATGAACTTTCAAAAATGGATGAAGTAATACGAATACGAAAAACCCTTCATGATTTGGAAACAAAACTTCAGAGAGAGGAGGAAGGTAAGGGAAGTCTTGTTAAAAAGGTCTATAGGAATTTCCAGAAATGCAGAAAAAATCTTTCTGAAAAAGAAAAGAAAAACCCTTTATTGTTCATAAGGCAGGTGTGCAAGAATTTTTGGGAAAGAGAAACAAATGCTGAATATGAACACTGCAAAAATATTTACGAGGATAAAAAGAAAGAATTAATGAAAAAAGCTAAACCAACAACGAGCTACGGTCTTGTTGGTTTAGCTCTGTCGGGCGGCGGTATCCGCTCTGCCACGTTTAATCTTGGTGTCCTGCAGGTGCTTGCAGAGCATGGGGCTCTTAAACACGTTGATTACCTCTCGACCGTTTCTGGTGGTGGGTATATTGGCTCATGCCTGAGTTCTGTGCTCAATAATCCGGAAACCGGACCGGGGGAGAAGGAATTTCCCTTTCGCCACGAGAAAGGAAAGCCAGAACCTCTGGCATTTAAACATCTGAGAAATTATGGCAATTATATCGCGCCGAATGGCATCATCGACTGGCTAAAGATACCGGCTCTTTTCGTGCGTGGCGCACTGATTAATCTGCTCTTGCTCTTACCGTATGTTATGGCGGCGGTAATAGTGACGGTATTATTGTATGGTAATACATTGAATGAGGTGGAACAACAATCACACTATGTAATTACAGAAAACGCCCGGGAAAAATTAAAGTCGGAGGGACTTCCTCCTGAGGTTATGGCACAGTTGGAAGGCAGGGTGTTTAAACAAAAGCAAGAGATAAGGGATGTTTTGACGGGAATTGATGGCGACGTTAACTGGTGGTCATTCGTAGGAAAACAGATCAATAAAAGAAATTTCTCGTTGGACTGGAAAACATTTTACAACCAGTATCGTTTAACCGTAGTGTCTGGAATTGGTTATCTGTGCTATGTATTTCTCTTCCTTTTCATTCAGATATTTTTTTTCCAGAAGATCAAAAGTCGTACCGGCTATGATAAAACATTCAGCATTGGACTCTTGTTGGTTTTTATATGCGCGCTTCTGGAACTCACAGTAACGGTGCTTTCCTATTATCTCGCATTAGGCATGGAATGGATAAGGACGGTAATAGCCGCGGTGATTTCCTTTATTCCGGTAATATTTGCCGGAAAGGTGGCTGAAAATATTTCAAAGGTGCGGGGGAAAATAACACTCTGGTTCCTGGGTATGCTGGGACCATTTATTCTTTTCCTCCTTTACTTAATGCTATGTAAGTGCCTGCTGAACGGGTATATTTCTTTAGCCATGTTGTTTGCCACTGCCGCGGGAGTGTTTGGTATTACGAGGATAATTACGGATATAAACAGGACGTCTTTTCACAACTATTACCGGGACCAATTAAGCCCGGCGTATTTGTTTCAGACAGCGGGAAAAGAGAGCAATATCCGACCGAATGATGAACAAAAACTTTCCCATCTAAACAGAGGAGGCACAAAGGCGCCGTATCACCTGATCAATGTGGCGCTTAATCTGCAAGGAAGCGAGGATGTTAATCTTCGTGATCGGAATGCGGATTTTTTTATCCTCAGTAAACACTTTTGCGGCGGTATGAAAACGGGATTTTGTAAAACGGCAGATATGGAAAAGGCGGATTCTCACCTGGATCTGGGAACCGCTATGGCCATATCCGGCGCTGCGGCAGCGCCTAATATGGGTACAACCACCATAAAACCGCTTGTTTTTATTATGGCGCTCCTTAATATCAGACTGGGATATTGGATTCCAAATCCCCATAAATTAAGGAAGGCTAAACACCTTTTCCTAAAATATAATAGTCGAAGTCCATTTGCAGGTGTCGGGCCGTACTATCTCGTAAAAGAACTATTTGGCTGGATTACAGAAGATAGTAAATATGTGAATATCTCAGATGGTGGTCACATTGAAAACCTCGGTATTTATGAACTGCTGCGCCGCAGGTGCAAATACATCATTGCCTGCGATGCGGAGGCAGATCCGGATATGACTTTTGGAGGTTTGGCGAAGCTGATACGGTACGCCCGCATTGATTTGAGCATCGATATTGACATTAATCTGAATGCCCTGCGAAGGGGAAAAGATGAAAATGAATTTACCAACAAACACTGTGCATCCGGAAAAATTCATTACGGAGACGGAGAGACGGGGTATCTCCTGTACATCAAGTCTTCCCTCACGGGTGATGAAAATGAATATATCCGTGAGTATCACTCGAAAAACAAGGATTTTCCCCATGAATCGACGGCCGACCAGTTCTTTGATGAGGCGCAGTTTGAGGCGTACCGTGCGCTTGGATACCACATTGCGGATAAGCTGGGAGGGTGGGAGGCATTCAAGTCAGACCAGATGCAGTTATCGGATAAAGCACGGTTGCCTGAGATCGAAAAGGGACAGGGTGACGAACAGAGGGTTCTGGATTTGAGGAGTCGGGATGTCTTCAATGAGTGGTATAAAATTCTGGAAACGTCCTTATTGCCACGGTGATAGGCGGAAGCCCCGTTTTTCGGTGGGCTGGGCGGTGCTGAGCAAAAAGGAAGACCTCTGGAAGGATTGGGAAAAATATGGATTGCAGATATGTTTGTCAGTATTGACCGTGACAAAAAAGTGTGCCTTTTCCCATCGGTTACATTATTGTTCGGATGGAGGATAAAAAGTACGCAGAAGGTATGATGTATCCGGTGGAAAGCAAGTTGTCTTTGCACGATGAAATTCGGGGAGACTGAATGTGTGAGCGGTTGGCCGTACGATACGATTATGAATGGTCGTCTCAACACCCCGGCTTGTTACCGGTTGGGCACGTCCGGTGCATTGTCAGGCATCTCTATGAACCGATGGTATTTTATTTTTTTACTTGACAAGCAAAAGCGTATTGCTTAGCATGGCGCAGTATAAAGTTAATAAAACAGGATGATAAAGGCAAACCCTGAGCGATCAGGGGACGCAAAGAAAAGGGTCTTTCATCACACAGGGAGGTGTGGAAGGAACAGAAAAGTTCTTTGGAATAATTTAGGGAAGTAGTTGAGAAAGATAGCCTTGCTGCCGAAGATGTTTTGAAAAATATCAGTGCAGCAAGGCTTTTTTGTTTATGTATCGGAATTTCAATGTTTGTTGTAGGGGCGAAGCATTTGCTGGCTTATATAACCTATAGGACTTATAAGACATATCGTGCCAGCAAATGCTTCGTCCCTACGTGTGATCGCAAACAAAAACCAAGTGCCTCAATACTTTTTGTTTTTGATTCCATAATCTCTGAAACGCATAAACAGACACAATGATTGATTGGATTAAAATCGCAGAATCACATGTCATCAGGACGTTCCGGAAAATCAGTTACGCCTGGTGGGGTATTGACATACAGTTTTATGACGAATATGACGCCTGTAAAAACTATCGTACGTTTTTCCAGAACCCCGTCTGCAGCGTAATCCATTCCATACCCAAAGGAATAAAACTTTGCGCTCAGACGTATCAGAAGGAACTGAAAAAATGCAGGAAAAGCCAAACACCGTTTTTTTACCAATGTTTTGCGGGCCTGCAGGGCTTTGCAGTTCCAGTTCCGGTACAACAAAAATATGTGGGCGTCATGATCGGATCCGGTATCCGATCATTAAAAGACGACGATCCCATTCAAAAGAGGTATCGGGAAACGCTCATGGAGCTCGGTTTTGATAGCATGGAACTGGACCAGTGCTACCGGAACATGAAAACGATCGACCAGCACAAGAAGGAATATATATCCGACTTTGTCAAACATGTCGCTGAAGATGTCGCAGCCTTTTACGAATACTTACAGGAAAAGAATGAAACGACAAAGAAGCGCCTCTTTCTCCTGGAGGGCAATTATAAAGAAAAGTATAGGAGAATCATCGGCGCCAGTCCGGCAATCAGACAGGTGTTTGATACCTTAGAGCTCATTGAACGGAGTGAAAGCCCTGTTTTAATCGAAGGTGAAAGCGGAACGGGAAAGGAACTGATAGCGGCCGCCATACATTATAACAGTCCGTGCAAAGATAAAACATTTGTTATTCAGAATTGTTCTGCGTTTAGTGATACCCTTCTTAATTCGGAATTATTTGGACATGAAAAAGGCTCCTTTACCGGCGCCGTCTCTGATAAGAAAGGCTTATTTGAAGTTGCGGATAAGGGGACATTATTTCTGGATGAGATTGGCGACATGAATATCGAAATCCAGGCAAAGCTCCTGCGGGTATTGGAAGACGGGTCGTTTTACCGGGTGGGAGGCACAGAACAGAAAAAGGCAAAAGTCAGAATTATTGCTGCAACAAATAGATCGCTAAAAGGATTGATTGAACAAGGTCTCTTCAGAAAAGATCTCTTTTACAGGATTAATACGATCCACCTGACACTGCCTCCGCTCAGGGAAAGGCGGGAAGACATTCTCCCCCTCGCCAATTACTTTTTGGACTATTATGCCATAGCTCGTAAAGAACCGAGGAAGGAAATAGGCCGGGAGGTGAGGGAACTATTGCTGGTCTATCGTTGGCCGGGCAATGTGCGTGAGCTGAAAAACCTGATGGAGCGTTTAATCCTTTTGTCCGGCGCCAGTGAGGTTATTGAAATTACACACATTCCCAAGGAAATCCTTGCGGACGCGTATAACGGTTTGCAGACTCATAACCATGCTACACCAGCCAAACTCAGCGATGCCCTCAGTACCCTTGAGAAAAACATGGTCTGCGACGCCTTAAAACGGGCACGATGGAACAAGACCTATGCATCAAAAGAGCTCGGAATCAGCCGCTCAAGCCTGAATAACAAGATAGCAGAATTCCATCTCCGGCCAAATCCAACCGTTGATTAAACCGTTAGAAAAATCACATTTCACCGTTAGCATCCTGACAGTTAACGTAGCTGCGGAACTTAACTCAACTTACCAACGGGTTTTTATTGGTTTCAGGATGATGCCCTGTTAGATACGTAACATCAGATTTTGCATCTCACCAGATGAGAAAAAGTACAGAAGAGACTTTCTCTACTACATATTGTATGCGCAATCGACATCTGTACTACAATTGCACATAGAAGGACATTTACATCCTCTCCACTGGGTCACCGATGCTACCTTTCCTCATATCTCACCGAAGATTATTTACAACCTCCCTTTTACGCATTGTTTATGATTTATTTTCACGCAATATACTCCTTTGGTTTCATTTTTGTGTATGTATTGAAAATAATTTTTGACTATTTTTTTCGTAACACCTTAGCTTTTTGAAAAGTCCCGAAGGGATGTCATGATGATAGAAAAAACGCACCGCCATATTCAACCCCTTAGGAGTGAAATATCAAGAACATAGCGGTACTATGTCACCCCTGCGGGGTTAAATATGGTGGTATGCTCTTTTCTATCATCATGACATCCCTTCGGGATTGCAGAATCCACATTTTGTCCACTTGTAGTGTTTGTGAGCGAAAGTACGCTGAACAGATATGAGAAATTTTTAAAAAGCTAAATCGTTACTTTTTTTCTATGAACATTTTTCCAATGGCTATTCGCTAAGAAAGACCAGGAATGTGCCGAATACGAACCACATCCTTCCGGCAGGTAATCCAAGGATAGAGATTATCGAGGTCATCGGTGGATTAATCGGCAATGGGGCATTAGAGATTCAATCCCACCTGTACAAGTGCCTGGACGAGGGCAGATGTTATCACATCATCGACCTTAAACACGCACATAAGATCGATGGAGTAGGGATTGCGTTGTTGGAAAATATCCTCTCCCGTGAGGTACAGCTTCGGTTAATCAATGTAAAGCCCGAGATACAGTGTATCCTGGAGATGGCAAAAAAGGAGGCGCTCTTCCAGATCATGTCAGATGAGAAGGACCAGGTGAAAGCCATGTCCTCATTCGAACGCGATATCATGGAAAAGAGGGCTGCAACCGGCAATACCGTCCTGAAAAAAAGAGATCATGTCCGGGTTAATACCTCTTTTCCCTCGGAGTTTAAATTCCGGAGGGATGGGAGAACCCTCTTTGGCCGGGCAGATATCCTGAACCTGAGCCAGGGTGGAGTCCTGGCGGGCCATATTGTTGCCAGAAAGAAGGGTACGGAAGAAATTGTCCGCTATCCGGGGATAATTGATCAGGAGATTTACGATTTGCAGTTCAGGCTCAATGGTAATTCGACGTCATTGACCTTACGGGGGACATGTGTCAGGGAGTTTACCGCAGAGGAATCGATCTATGCAGGAATACGCCTTAAAGACGTCAGTCACGATCAGAGGGAAATTATCCGGTCATTTGTGGATGCCCATAAATAATAGAGAGGCAGGATTAACAGGGTCATCAGACAGAGCAGAAACTGCAACCAAAAGGCTGCCGAATGACCAACTAACTGGCTTGGCAGAGGTTGTAGAGCGACGAGGCTCGTCGCCTTACCGCGGGAAAGATGTCGAGGACTTAATTAAATGTATAGGAATTTCGTAACACTTTAGTTTTTTGAAAAGGTAGGGGCGAAGCATTTGCCTGCTTGGGGTGTGAATACCTTTATGCCAATGTATGGCAAATGCTTCGCCCCTACACCGTGCGGCAACATCGTATTATGGTAATTTTTCAAAAAACTAAATTGTTACATGATTTTGCACAAATAACGCACCCTAACAAGGTAAATATATCACGATAAAGGCAAACCACGGGTGACCGTGGGACGCAAAGTAACAGGGTCTTTTGTCGGGGCGTATGATAATGCGCCTCACATCTCCGTATAAAGACAGCCTTACTGCCGAAGATGTTTTAGTGAATATCCAGGCGGTAAGGCTGTCTCTGTTTTTGGAAAGTATTTATTTCAGCGCCATATCCAGCAGTCAGGCAGACAAGGGGGGAGGTAAAAAATGTAAATCCCGGTTGCGCGCATTTGAATTTGTGACTTTGAAATTGTTTCAAATTTCGGACTTCGTCGTGAGCGCTCAGTCGAACGACTTCTCGCTTCGGGTTTTGTGATTTTTAATAAAATACTTACAAAAAAATACCCTTTGCGGTGTAATTCCATAAATGCACGTTGCGATTAATACATGATTTACGAACACGATCAGCTTTTTCGAAGAATAGTCATCGCCATTGATTGCCTTGTTGTAGGTATTGCATTTTGTCTGCCATATCTCCTGAGAGACTCTCTGTCATATTTCGCTCCGGGAAAATTGGCAAGGCTGCACAGACTGCCCTCCTTGCAGGAGAGCGCATGGCTATTGACTATTGTCGCGCCTTTATGGATTGTATCGCTTTCTCATGCTGGAATGTACCGTTCTTTGAGGGAGAAGCGGCTTATCGACGCCTGCTGGAACATTTTTGAAGGCTCACTGCTTGCCTCAATAGTCTTTTCAGTCATCGCCTTTTTTTTAAAATTCGAAGTGATATCAAGGACCTTTATTACCACCTTTTCTTTATGCATCCTGGTTACGCTTGTTGCGGAGAAATGTCTCATCCTTGCTCTGCTCCATCATATGAGACGGAGAGGATATAACTCCAGGACACTCCTCATCGCTGGCTCAGGAAAAAGGGCAAGAAGATTCGCCCATATCATCAAGACAAATCCTCAGTGGGGCTTCAGGATAATGGGTTTTATTGATGAAGAAGAACGGGTCGGTATGAAGGTTGGAGAGTACGAGGTGATCGGCGCACTGAAAGACCTGGCCAGCATTCTCGATAATCATGCGGTAAGCGAGGTGATCTTTCTCCTCCCGCGGAAGTGGCTTGCCGGTCTTGAAGTTCATATAGATACCTGCGAGAAGGTTGGAGTGAAAGCAACGGTTGCGATAGACCTCTTTAATACCTCTGTGGCGAAGCCTAAAATTAAACAACTCCACGGCTTTCCTCTTTTGAGTCTTGATGCCACGCCCTACGATGTGTTTCACCTGCTGATAAAGAGGTTTGTGGATATTTTGGTGTCCCTGATTGTCCTTGTTTCTTCGCTTCCTGTCTTTATGATGGCCGTTGTCGCGATTAAACTAACCTCGCCGGGCCCGGTATTTTTCAGACAGATACGCTGCGGGTTATATGGAAAGCCCTTTACGCTCTATAAATTTCGCACCATGATCGTGGATGCCGACAAGATGCTTGATAAGATCAGGCACTTGAATGAAAGCAAAGGCCCCGTCTTCCATTCGAGAAATGACCCGCGGGTAACCCCGGCAGGCCGTATCCTGCGAATGATGAGCCTGGACGAACTGCCGCAATTATTTAATGTCCTGAAAGGCGACATGTCCCTCATCGGGCCGCGCCCCCCGATCCCTGATGAAGTGGAGAAATATGAGCGGTGGCAGAGACGAAGGTTAAGTTTTCGCCCCGGCATTGTATGCACATGGCAGGTAAGCAACAGATTTCAGCCCGATTTCCAGAAATGGATGCAAATGGACCTTGATTACATTGATAATTGGTCATTGGTTCTTGATCTCAAAATATTATTCAAAATATTCCCCGCGCTTTTCCGGGGTCTTATGTACTGGCATATTCAGATGGAAAAGGGTTCCTGATCGAAAAAAGATAGCGAAGATTGGGCAAACAGGCGTGCTTAGCGAACGAGGTGAAGGTGGGCTGCTTCAGCCTTCGATAGAGTCAGGGCAAGCCTGACGCGCCCTGCATAACGTTATCAATGGTATGAGAAAGGAGGGTTGTCGGTTTAATATAATCACCAAGGAGTTTTGTCGTTTTGCATAGGCATTTTTGGCATTCAATGAAAGGAGGAACTGTATGACTAAATTCGCGTTCAAGAAAGGGTTCTGTGGGCTCGCGCTAGCCCTCGTAGTCGTCCTTGTCCAGGGGCAAATCTCTTTCGCCGGTGAAATGGGGGAGATTCAGAAGAGCATGTCAATAAGGGTGATTCACGACGAAGGGAATTTTGGGCTTGCCCGCGTCAGGTTCAGCGGCGAGGCGGGGCGGGAGTTAAAGAGATTGATGAACTCCAGACAAAGCACTGCGGAGTCGGAGCAAAGTGTCATGGAGCCAAGCGTCATGGGATCGGGCAACCCGGTTGATGTATACGCTGCCTACACAAGTTTCCAGGCAAACACTGATCCACTCCAAAACGCTTACTGGCCATGGGTATATTCAGACCAGGCATACTTATATGTAGCCTTTAAGGTATCTGCGGCCACAAGGGTAAGCATACGATGGAGTTTATACAAAGACGATGCCAATCAGGCTGGTTATAACTGGGGTTTTCATAGCAGATCCAACTGGAATTTCGATCTGCTGACATTAGACCCGGATGAATGGTATTTTGCATGGTGGCATCCTTCGGGCGCCGATACACCTTTAACTGACGGGTATTATCGGTTAAGTACCAGGGTGTCCATACCGAGCGGAGGCGGCCGCGGCAATAGCCGGTGCACATTCCAGGTTGTGCCTCTTCCCCTCCCTGAATAGAGGATCTTAAAGGCCATAGGAATTATTATAACGGATGACAATAAACCTGGTATTTCAATAAACATCCTGAATGAGGAAGAAAAAGATGAAGAAAAGGTTAGCTCTGGGATTTTTGATAGTATTTCTGTTTACCATGCTTGATGGCGGAGCGTATGCCCAGCAAAGGCATAGTGGCGGCGGAGGCGGTCATGGCGGTGGCTCCGGAGGCAAACCTCCCGTTGTGCCGGAACCGATGAGTTATCTCATCTTTTCTGTAAGCGGCGCTACGTATATAGGAATACGGTACCTGAGGGCAAGAAAGAATGCAAAAAAATTACATAGCCAGTCCAAAAATACGGCAGAGGAGGTATAAAGGCAGATAGTTATCCTGTGCTCCAGGAAACGTAAAATCGGAATTTAATCAGACGGTCTTTGGCAGCGCCGATGGTCACAGGTTGTACGCCTGTGTTCTGGCGTATTGGGAAAAGGTGCGTCCACGAAGATTGAAATTCCTATACATCAATCAAACTCTCGGTGGCTTTTTATCTGTAGGGCGACGAGCCTCGTCGCTCTACAACCGCAGCTTAAAAATTTCGTAGTGTTGTAATCATTTAGTTTTTTGAAAAATTCTCGTGTCTATTCAGCGTACCTTCGCTCATCATCACTACGAGCGAACAAAATAGTGATTCTGTAATCCCGAAGGGATGTCGTGATTATAGCATAGCGCGGCACAGCCGCAACCAAAGTTCCTTTATGAAAACGGGGAGATTGCTTCGGAAAAGGCCCCCCGCAATGACAGCGACCATGCACTTTGATGGCACACGGCACGTTGTCATTGCGAGTGAAGCGAAGCAATCTTTCATTCATAAAAACGGTACCTCCTGAAAAGGGGTTTGTGAAAAAACTTACAAAAAAAGGAGTTTTTATACAGTAGTACTATAGTGTTATGCAATTATGGTTAATCCCGTGGGAGTGGCATAGTATCGCTATTTTCCCGATATTTCACCTCTACGAGGTTGAAGATGGTGGTGCGTTTTTTCTATAATCATGACATCCCTTCGGGATTTTTCAAAAACTAAATATACTCAAAAGGTTCACAATCAGTGAATATTTAGATTGATAAACAGGGTGGCACGGACGAACTCTGTTTGTCCGTGTTGAACTTGCACGACGTTGTTTGTGAAATATCCATTTTAAAATCTGGATAGACAAACCAAGTCTGATCATTGCAAGTACAAGGTATTGAGCAGTATTACAAAGACATGGACAAGCACAGCTTGTCCGTGCCACCCCGTTAGATTATGGTAAGTCTATATCAAGTTTATAAATCACAAATTGTGAGCCTGTGGAGTATAGTATTATCTGTTTGAATTGAAAAATGAATGCTAATTATCCAGTTATCAGTTTAAAAGATTATGTGAAGGCGATATTCAGGCACAAGGCCGTCGTTGTCATTACCTTCATCGTCATAATAACCGGCACAATTATTGGGTTGGAACTTAAAACACCGGTATATCATGCCCGGGTCACGATGCTCATCTCCGCGGAAAAACAGATCGATTCTCCGTATTATACCAGTTTGAGCGGAGCTCAAATCCAGCAGCTTACCCCCAGCGGCATTGTGAATTCGAATCCCGTAATCAAGCGTGCGGTAAATGTGCTCAAGCTTCACGAGCGCCCGGCTGATTATGAAAAACAATTTTGCTCTCCGCTCAAGGCGCGTCTCATCGATCTAAGGCTCAAACGGTCGAAATCAAACGACAATCCATCTTTCGATGAACCGTCGTATCGGTTTAGAATGGCCGTAGAAGGCCTGAAAGAGAATATCGGAGTAGAGCCAATACGAGATACCAATTTATTTGCAATAACCGTGAGCGATTTTAGTCCGGAAGCGGCCGCCGAAATTGCCAACGTGGTAAGCCGTTCCTATATTATTTTTGACCTCGAGCAACAACTGGCCGAACTCAGGTTGCAATACGGAGAAATGCATCCGAACGTAGTGCAATTAAAAGATAACATCAGCGCGATGATTCAAAATCTCCATGGAAAAATACTCCCCGATATTGAAGCGATTGGCCCGGCAACCGTCAAGATCATTGAGCAGGCGGAAGTGCCCCTTGCGCCGACGGGAACCAACAAAAGAATTGCCCTGCTTCTTGCCGTTTTCATGGCTCTGTTTATGGGGATCATGCTCGCATTTGCCCTTGAATATATCGACCATACCATAAAGTCCCCGCAGGACATAGTAACAAATCTCAACTTGCCGCATTTAGGCTCCATTCCCAGGAACGGATACCGGAAAAATGGGTGCATGAACGGGGTAAAACGGGGAACGGTTTCTGCCCAATTTTATCAAAAACTTTCAGACAATCTATGTCTTTTAATGCGGGACAAAAACATAAAATCCCTGTTAATAGCAGCCGCTACGCCACGGGAACGGTCTGCCCGGGTCAGCGCCAATCTTGGCAATCTTCTGTCCACCAAAGCGGGTCAGAAGGTAATTATCATAGACGCCAATGTAAACGCCCCGGCGCTCAACAGAGTCTTTGACATTTCAGAAGGACCAGGGCTCACAGATGTACTGGAACGTAAAGTCCCGTTTGAAAAGGCAACTCAGGAGATAAGGCCAAATTTAACGGTATTGCCGGCAGGAGATACCCAGCTCGAACCTGCGCTCCTTCTGGAATCCACCAGGATGGGTGATGTCATCAAGATTGCCAAAGAAAAATACGGGTTAGTTTTAATCGATTATGCAAATTTAATGAATTTGAGGGATACTTGTATTTTATCATCGTATTTAGACGGAGTCATTCTGGTGGTGAGTGAGGGGCAAACCAAACACCACGTCTTAAAGGAACTCATAGAATCCCTGAATGACAAAAAGGTCAATCTGTTAGGCGCCGTTTTAGACAATCGCACCTTTCCGATCCCAAAGGTGATTTATAAAAGGATATAATTTTTGAAATCTACTATTTGACGAATTATAGAAAAGCCCCCCTTGACAGCCCATTGTATATGACCATATAATAAGTTATCACTAATAACCAATAAGGAGGATATATGAAGGCATTAATGGTAAGTGTGGCAGAAGGGAAAAAGGGCTTCAGTCGTCTGATAGAAAGCGCCGGGAAAAAGAAAGAGGAGATAATTGTAACGAAACGCGGGAAACCCATAGCGGTCATCGTCCCTTACGAGGAATACCAGCAGTCAAAACGGATGGAGGGATACCGAAAGATCATAAAGGCGAGGGATAGCTTTCTCAAAGCAGGGCTGAAATCAGAAGAGATTTTTAAAGAATCCCGGAAACAGCTTGAGAAGAAACTATGAAACGAATAGTTGTCGATGCAAGCGTAGTCCTCAAGTGGTATTTAGACGATGAAGATCATGGCCAAAAGGCGGTGCATTTATTAACCGGTTACATATCGGGCGAATTTGATATGATAGCGCCCTCGCTGCTGGAATATGAGGTAATTAACGGTTTAATGGTGGCGCAGAAAAAGGGAAGGATCGACGAGGAGAAGATTTATTCTGCGATTGAGGGATTTATAAACTTAGGCATTAAGCAGAAGAATCTTGCACACCTTTACCCAAAACTATTTTATTACGGTAAGACGTACCATTGTACTGCCTATGATGCAAGCTATATAGCAACTGCTGACGATGAGGGAATTCTTCTGATCACGGCAGACAGGGGCCTGTTCAATGTGGCAGGAAAAGACCTGAAGTGGATAAAATGGATCGGGGATATTTGAATCGCCAGACCTGCATGCTTGTTAGTTTGCCAGCTTGTATGCCTGTTAGCCGGTAACTATTCAGTGAAGACTGACAGAAAATATTTTTTCAGAATAGTTAAGAACAAATAGGAGAAATGAGCGTATCGGAAAATCCCGAAGGGATGACATGATTATAGAAAAAAGCACACCACAAGATAAAACCCCTTAAGGGGTGAAATAATGAGAAAATGAACGTCGATACCCGCAACGCCCTGAAAGGTATGAACAAGAAACATATTGTGCGACTTTAATCAATAACGGTTCCCCTTTACCGCAAAGGCGCAAAGGATACTATGAAATGATAAAAAAGGTGATGCATTTTCAAAAACAATTAATGGCGTAGCAATCAGGTCATATATAATCCTTGGGTCTGGATTGTTGGAATCAGTTTACAAATTGAGAATGTTGTGTAATTTCAATGTCCCACTTCCAAAATGGAGTAAAGAGAATTATTAGAGGTCTTTAAAACTTTGCGTTCTTTGGGCCTTTGCGGTGAACTATTTCAGCAAATATGGTTTTTATTTACCTTCAGGGCTAACCATTACAGAGGAGCAAATAGTGAAGGTTGTAAAGTGTTTGAAGGAAGTTTGTAATTGTTAAACTATATTTGTGTTTTTATCCGTTTCAATCTGTGGTTTGGAATATTAGCATTTTAATTTGTGAGAGAAAACATTTATTCTCAAAATGGTTGTTCCGGAAGGAGGGAATATGAGGAAACAAAGAATTGAGTATAATTCGCCAGTAGATGCTCTTGTCGCTATAGCCAAGCGGCTCAGCATTTTTGAAACTCGATACCGGATGGCATCGGAGGAGTTTTTCGACAAGTTTAGCAAGGGACAGTTGGAAGACTCCGAGGATTTCGTCGAATGGGCGAATGACTATCAACATTATGTTGCGATCAGGCGTGAAATAGAGGCACATGTGTAGCATGTTGCTTGATTTTCTAACAAGATACCTTAGGGAAGTTGAAGCCGCAGTTCGGCAGGCGAAAGGCGCCTATGTGTAGCATTATGAAGAGGAGATTGTAGCGGCTGGTCGTGTGAACTTGTGTATACGAGTGCGCTTCAGGAAGGGACACATGCTGGAGTTGAACGAAGCAGTTATTGGTGAATCCGGTCGGCCCAGACGCCTTGGATATCGCCATCATTTTCAGGACGAACAAAATAAGCTTGTCTTTCGATATGACAACTCTGCAATTATCATGAGTAAAGACGAGATAGAAAGTGGGAATGGGGTAGAATCCCTGAATACCGGGACGGAAAAACGGCAGAGAAAATCGTCAAAATCATTGCAGAAATGGTAAATAATGTTTTTAAAAGCAGAAATAGAGGAATGCGTGCCTTGAAGTATGGGATACCTAAGTGGTTGAAAATATCACCTCTGCGAGCCTAAATCCTCGTAGAGAAGTTTGTACCTATGCGTATACAAAGGAGCAATCCGTGTGCGTAGAAGGATAGCGTATTCCCGTGAGGGGTATGACGGAGTTACGAGGTACAGACGACCTTTTGGGGTGTATGAGTATGGCGTGTTAGTTCGTGCCAACTGCCCTTTCTCAGTGAAGCACTGACAATGTCCTTGTTGGAGATGATGCAAGCGATTCGGCGAAAACATCTCTGGATAATGCGTTTGAACATACATCACGAAGGGAAAAGGGGTAATCCATATGACCGGGGGAGGACTTACGTCTTGGGAAGAAATTCCCTAACAGCGAGGTATAAGGGAAATCCGAA
>WBZR01002389.1_pt1 | contig 19434 bp, 16 predicted proteins | sample 5204231 | NCBI WGS metagenome assembly WBZR01 (sample SAMN12412403, study PRJNA552823) | activated sludge metagenome | isolation source: activated sludge from anammox sidestream of wastewater treatment plant... | place: USA: Virginia | collected 2017-08 | reverse complement strand
GCCAAGTCCAAACCAGTTATACATATCAGAGCCATAGAGCGGAGAATAAACCGTAAGGCTTTTTCCATCCCTGCCGTTTGCACCAGTGAATGGTGTACCGCCTAAATCATTTAGATTGTAATTAACATTCACTTTTTTAAAATACTCTATCTGCTGTGTACTGCTCCAGTCCGGAGTTTGATATCCATCCTGAACCCAATCATACAACCCGTCTGCACATTCCTGGTCAATAGGTACCTGCCATTGGTAACCGCTTCCTACATCGCCCGGAAATACATGGTAAATATAAATTCCTTTAGCCATACCATCTGCTGCAGGATTATAAGGATCGTCTTTCGCTTTATCACCCCACATTATTCTGTCATAATGTGACTCTCGTTGCCTGTTTGCGATCAGGAAAAATTCATTCCTGTTTTCATTTCCAATCGGCACTTCAAGGATTTGCGAATATGGGTTCTGGTCTCTGGAAGTCCAGTCATTAACAGTATAGTTTGAATTAAAGGCATAATTTACCTTTTGCGTTGTATGATAACCCATCCTTATTAACTCGTAAGGACTCAAATACTCTTCCATACCGTTATAATTATTTACTTTGCTGTATAACTGATGACCGCCCAACCAGCTAAAATTTCTGACTGCGTATAAATAATGACCGTGTTCATGCCCTGAAAAGCTGATAACAGCCCATTCATTAAGCGGGGCATACATAAAGTATGATGCACCAGAGCCGCCGTGACCCGGTGAAATCATAAATGTAGAATGCTCTTCACTAGGCCAGTCTCCATTTTTAACAATTACCTGCTGACCGCCTGAGTTAAAAACTGTATGCTCATCGCCATGATAGCATGAAGGATGAGGTGTCTGTCCTTGTGTCATTCCAATCCCATCCGGCTGGCTGCGCCAGCATATATAAAGCATATCGGCATAGCCATCTGGCAGGTTATATTTCCATTCACCTAGTGAATTTTTACTCCATTTATCATAATCTGGCCAGTGGATTACAGAACCCTGTAAAGAAGAAAGATAATTACACATATCATCAATTGCATGGCCGAAACCGCCTGTACCATACATTGATTTGTATTCATCAACAGTATATGGCAGCACTACACTTACAGCCTGCCCTGTAACATGAAAAGTACCCCTCGATACTTCCATCCAGTAATCGCTTAAGGTCTCAGTATTACCGTTATAAGCATCCCACCAGTTAACTGAAGTTTTCTTTGTAAGGCTGATAACATCGTTAATGTAACTAGGTGCCTGGTTAGGATGCCAGTGAGAAACGTCCGGTCCCGGGTCGTTTTTATATTGAACAAATACAACTAAAACCGGGAATACTGCATCAGGTTCCGAAGTGTACCTTTCTATACTTTCGGGTTTCCACTGTCCTCCAATATAATTGGGATCCCAGCTTACCGAAGATGAATACCCAAGATTACATTCAAATCCCTTTGGATTGTTATCCTGTGAAAATATATTGAAGTTTAATGCTGTAAACAGCATTAATATTATTATTGTTTTCATATGATATTTTTTTAAATGTTTTATTAATTAAAGTTTGCTAATATTGCAAAAAATAGCAGAAAGGGGCGGTTAGTCCGTTTTTAAACGGCTAACTTAAATGCCATAATTTGCCTCGCAAGCTGTATGGTGCCCCTTATTCTGCTTAACTATTTTACTGCCATGGCGGTGTTTTCATTAATGAACCCTCCGTTTATTTTATTAAAATAAATTTTTTAACCTGCATTTGCTTTTCGGTAGATAACCTGTAAAAATATGTACCTGTTGAAAGATTAACAGCAGTATAATTTATTTCATATACTCCCTGTTTAAGCTGTTTGCCGAAAACTTCTTTTACTTTACTTCCGGGCACATCAAAAATATCCAAATAATAAAATCCTGTTTCAGTAATTTCAAATTTAATAACTGTCTGGCTGTTAAACGGATTTGGATAATTCTGGTGAAGTTTAAACTGCTGAGGTATTTCACCGCTTAATGAAGTAACGCTTACATACTGCCCGCCTGTAGTGGTTTTTAAAATTTGTCCAAGTCCCCCTGTTGACCAGCCAATTGTATCACTGTAAAACCATAATGAACGGTGAAAGGCATTTGAAGATGTAACCTGCTGTGCCCAGTTAAAGCCGCCATTTGTGGTTTTATATAATAGCCCAATAGTGCCGCCGCACCAGCCTGTGTTCTGACTTGAAAAGCTTACACAGTAGGTCTCTGTACCCGCAGGAAACGGAACCCTGCCTATAGTATCCCATGATGAACCAAAATTTGTCGTTCTGTAAATTAGCCTGCCGAGTGTAGATTCACTGCTTCTGGCAGCAACCCATCCGTAATCGCCAACAAATGATTGTTTAAAGAAATCAGGCTGACCGTTGTTATACAGAGGTATAGATATAGATTGCCAAGACATTCCACCGTCCAAAGTTTTCCTAATTTGAGCGCCATCACCACATAATATTCCATTTTGACTATCTTTAAAATAAACATCTCTTGGAAAACCGATGTTGATATTTATTGAATCAAAAGAATTGCAGGCATCATTGGTTTTTAAAACCATCCCACCTTTTAATAGCCACCCTGTATTTTCATTCAGGAAAAAAAGTTCAAAAAAACTTGGAGTAGTACCCTGTGTTCCGTTTCTGACAATCATCCAGTTATTGCCGCCATTTGTTGTTTTAAGAATTGTTTCCCACCAACCCACGCAATAAACAACATTTTCGTTGACAGGATGTATACCGTATAAAGGTTTATTTGTTACACCGCTGTTCTGCAATACCCAGTTTATGCCCCCGTTTGTGGTTTTAATAATTGTTCCGCCATCACCACATACCCAGCCTGTATTCTGGTTTATAAATTCTATATCCAGCAGAGTAGTATTAGTGCCGCTTACCTGCTGAACCCACTGACAAACGGTGTAATTGTGAAACTGCGAAATGGCGATTATTATGTAAATTAATTTTATCATAAACTTTTTATTTTATTATAATAAATTTTTTAACAAGAATATTTTTTTCAGAAAAAAGCCTGTAGAAATATGTACCTGTTGCAAGATTATCTGCATTATAAATTAATTCATATACTCCCTGTTTAAGCTGTGTGCTGAATACTTCATTAACTTTTCTGCCAAGTACATCAAATACTTCCAGGCTGTAATTATCACTCACGACTATATCAAATTTAATAACTGTCTGGCTGTTAAACGGATTTGGGTAGTTTTGATAAAGCTTGAAATCTACCGGAACTATGCCGCTTATTGGTTCAATGCCAACATACGTTCCGCCGTTTGTAGTTTTTAAAATATAACCGCCGCCGCCTACAGCCCAGCCAAGTGAATCATTTAGAAACCAAAGGTCTCTCCTAAAACCGTTTATAGGTACATTTTGCTGAATCCAGTTAAATCCTCCGTTAGTAGATTTAAAGATATAGCCGGTTGTTCCACCACAATAGCCGGTATTAATATTAGAAAATGTAACAGAGTAATTCAGTTCACTCCCCGGATAAGGTACACGGGCTATGCTGTCCCAGCTTACACCGAAGTTAGTTGTTTTCCAGACAAGCCTGCCTCCATTTAATGGTCCGCCTTCGCCAATTACCCAGCCATTATTCCCGGCAAAGCTGATCCTGTATAAATTCGGCATTCCTCCCTGGAACAATGGTAATTGTACCTGATTCCATATAACACCGCCATCAGTTGAGCGCATTGTTAATGCACCGTCACCGCATAATACACCTGTATTTAAATCTTTAAAATATATATCCCAAAGATATGTAAAAACTGTATGAGTCGAATCAAATGTTGCGCAGCCATTTGTGGTGCGAAGTATATAATTATCTCTCAAAAGCCAACCGGTATTTGCATTTACAAAGAAACACTTATTTAAACCGGGATCAGGAGGGCTGCTTTGTCCGTTTCTTATTATTTGCCAGTTACTCCCGCCATTGGTACTTTTAAGTATTGTCTGAAACCAGCCAACACAAAAAATAGTATTGGCATCAACAGCTTCTATACCTTCAAGTCTTTTATTTACTCCTGAATTCTGCTGAACCCAGTTATTTCCGCCGTTGGTGGTTTTAAGTATTACCCCGCCATCGCCGCATACCCAGCCTGTGTTCTGGTTGATAAATTCGATATCAAGCAAAGTAGTATTTGTGCCGCTAACCTGCTGCACCCACTGAGAATTTATAGGAATTGAAAAAAAACATAATACGAAAATAATTATGACCAAGATAAGAGACAGGAGCTGGGGTAAATTACTGATATTTCGGCCTGCAAATATCATATTTTAGAATTGGATTTAAGTTACTCAAATATAACACAACTTTTTAGTGAAATCAAATAAAAAATGATTTCAATTGTCCGCAATTATATAAATGTATATTTAATTTATAGTTATTAAAAACTCGAATTTTACCATATTTTGCTGTAAATTTAAAAAACAGTAACCTGAAAATGTCTTAAAATTATGCTTAATTATAAATTTATTCAGATCTTAAAAAAATTATCAAAGGATGAATTTAAGCTGTTTAAAAAGTTCATCAGTTCCCCTGTTTACAACTCGAATCCTTTAATCATTAAATTATACAACTCCCTAAAAAAGTTTTTCCCTGATTTTACAATGATAAGCTTACCAAAGAATTTTTACATAATTGCATATATCCGCGTAAAAATCTTTAATGATAAAAAAATGCAGGTTATCAGTTCTGAAATGCTGATACTGCTTGATTTGCTCTATTTGCAAATCATGCCGAATTAAAAAAGCAGGGTATAACTCATTCTAAATGGATTAAAGAAAAGATCGTCGAAAAACAAAAAAAAAAGCGGCACTTCTGCCGCCTGATAAAAAAACAAGATTTTTATCTCCACTGAATTTTAACACTGCCTGAGGTAAGCTGGTAATCAAAGCAGTCATATACATAAAATGAATATCTGCCTGAATCATAAAATGTTACCTGTTTGTAAAACCAAGCCCAGTTCTTTTCTGTATCAACGTAAATTGTGTTATCATAGTTACCGTTTTTGTAAATTTCAAATCTTACAGAATTACAAGCAACTTCATACGGCAATCTTACAAGTACGTATACATAACCTCCGCCCGAGCCGATATTGAATACAGAGCTTTCTGTTATAGGATAACCATCGTTTGAAACACCTTCACAGAAATAAATTGATTGAGAGTTAGCGCTATTGCTAACAAACATCAAAGTTACAGCAAATAATGAAACTGTAATTAATTTTTTTACCATTTTGGTGGTGACCTTTCTTTTTAGTTTTATATCTAAATACTTTTTAAAAATACAGGCAAATATTAAAAGTATTAATATGCCTGTATTTCATAATCAACTCAAATTATTTCATTGAGATCTTTACTTCGCCTGATGCAACCGGAGTTCCATCCGGTTTTAAAGCTGTAACTTTGTAGTCGCCTGCATCGTAGAAAGTATGGAACTTATCGAAAAAGATATAATCCCAGTCCGGCTGAACGTCAAATTTTTCTGTTGCAATTATTTTTTCGCTTCCACCAAGTTTGGTAATTCTAAGTTCAAGTTTACCAACACCAATAGTTTTTCCGGTGCCTCTCATATCAATCATGCATGTAAAATATCCGCCATTACGACCGATGAGGAACTCATCTGATTTTCCTATTTCTTTGCCACCGGTATATTCTTCGCAGAAATAAAGTTTTACATCACTTGAGCCGGATTCTTTTCTGCTGTCATCTGTCTTGCGCTGGTCATCGGTTTTTGTATCTTCTTTTTTTGTATCTTCCTTCTTTGTATCTTCTTTCTTTGTATCTTCTTTTTTATCATCTTTTTTATCGTCTTTATCTGAACTGCAAACATAGCCAACTGCAAAGATGACCATTAAAGCTATTAAGAACTTTAATTTTGGGTTGTTTAACATTTTTTTCTCCTTTAGAAAGTTAGTTTGTTGTATTATAATTTAAAAATTGAACTGCCGAATATAAAAAAAATATTATCAGAATTATTATATGCAAAAAAATATAATATATGAAGATTTTCAAGCCAAAATTATGGATTTTTTACAAAATAAGCAATAATGAATTATAATTGTATTTTGCAGTGAAAATTCAAAATTCAAGCGAGAAATCAACTGAATTGTAAGAATGGGTTAAAACCCCCAAAGAATAGAAATTTACGCCTTTTTTCTGATATTTTGTAAAATTTTGTGCGTTTATGCCACCTGAAAGCTCAATTTTAAATCCACCAGATTTTGCTAATTTAATAGCTTTATCCAATTCTTGCGGTTTAAAGTTATCAAGCATTACAATTTTAACTATACCCCTGCCGTATTTAACTAAAGTTTTAAGCTCATTTAAAGTTTTTACTTCAATTTCAAATTTTTGTTTCAGCTTGTTTTGTATATTACGGGCAGAAATAAACATCATAACATTTTCCAAACCACCCAAAGCTTCAATGTGATTATCTTTTATCATAACAGCGCTATTTAAAGAAAGCCGGTGAAAATCACCTCCGCCTGTTTTAACAGCAGCAGCTTCAAATACTCTGAATCCCGGAGTTGTTTTGCGTGTGTGAAGTATTTTTGCATCCTTATATTTAATCACTTTAACAAAACCGGCAGTCATTGTTGCTATACCACTCATTCTTTGCAGAAAATTTAGTGCAGTACGTTCACCTAAGAGCAAAGTTTTTCTGGAGGCAGTAATTAAAAGAACTTTTTTACCTTTTTTAATTCTATCACCATCATTTGCGTATGATTTTATGATGATTTTTTTATTAATTACCTTAAAAACTTTTTTAAATATTTCAATTCCAGCCAGCACACAATCCTGCTTGCAAAGCAATACAGCGTTCAACTTTTCATCTCCTGATTTTCCTTCGAGCAGAAAATTTACAGTAACATCGCTGGTAATTTCATCTTCCCTTAATGCTTCCTTAATTTTTTGTAAAATTATTTTATTATTCTTTTTATAATATTGTTTAAGTGTCATGATTTCTTTTTACAGCATTTTAATTCATCCGGTGAATTCACGCCTATGGGCAGAATTGCATCATCTATCAATAATAAGGGAATATTTTCCTTTACGGGGAATTTAGCTGAGCAATTAGTGCAAACAAGAAATTCACCATCAGATTTCAGCGGAAATTTACCAATGGGACAAACAAGATCTTTGATTATTTCTTCATTAATCATTTGGCTGAAAAATATGGTTTAACAATTTCCATAAAATCTTTTGGCGGGCGAATTGGTTTCATGGTATCAAGATTAATAAACGAATGTTCAGTATAACCTGTAACAATTAATTTATCATTTACAAACAGCTCGTAATCAATCATTATTCTAACGCCAGGCAATTTTTTTAAAATTGCAGCTACTTTTACTATGTCATCATATTTTGCAGTTGAAATATATTTTGCATGAGCTTCAATTACAGGTAAGCCGTAATGAAGTTTTTCAATTTCTGTATAAGGAAAGCCAAGTTCACGGAGCAGTGTATTTCTTCCGGCTTCAAAATATTCCAGATATCTGGCGTTATTAACAATACCCATATTATCGGTATGTGCGTATAAAACTCTGATAAATACTTCTGATTTTATCATTTTCAAAAATATACCGGTGTTTAAAAAATCTTTTGCGGATTTAAAATATTGTTTGGATCAAATGTCTTCTTAATTCTCCTCATAAGCTCAAGCTCTGAATCTGAAAGAGCAATTGGCAGATATGATTTTTGTGTATATCCAATGCCATGCTCCCCTGAAATCATACCGTCAAGTGATACGGTCAGTTCAAAAATTTCTCTGATAGCTTTATCAAGGTTTAAATGCCATGATTTATCATCTAGTTTATCCTTTAAAATATTTACATGAATATTTCCATCACCGCTGTGACCATAACAAATTGTAGTAATTCCATACTTAGCTGAAATATCTTTTACTCCCCTGATAAGCTTTGTCATATTGGCTCTTGGCACAACAGTATCTTCTTCTTTATAAGCAGAAATTGATTTAACGGCTTCACCAATTCCTCGCCTTAATGACCAAACATCCTGAACTTTCTGTTCATCTTCAGCAAGCACCATATCAATCACTTTAAATTCTTCAACGGCTTCTGCAATCATTTCAATATCTTTATCAAGCAGTTCGGGGTAATTACCATCAACTTCAATAAATAATTGGGCTTCGGCTTGACTGTTTGGAAATTTTTTACCCAGTCTTTCTTCGGCAGCTTTAACAGCAGCTTTTTCCATAAATTCAATTGCCGAGGGTGTTATACCTTTCTGAAATATCTTTGCAACAGCATCGGTTGCATCTTCAAGTGCATTAAATGAAGCTAGTATTACTTTTTTGCATTTAGGCAGCGGTATAAGTCTGAAATTAATCTTAGTAATAACTGCAAGAGTGCCTTCGCTTCCAATAATTAATTGAGTAAGATTGTATCCGGTAACATTTTTAAGTACCTTGCCGCCTGTATTGATAATTTCACCTGTGGGTAAAACAGCTTCAAGCCCTAAAACATAATCTTTAGTAACTCCGTATTTAACCGCTCTTGGTCCGCCAGAACACTCAGCAAGATTACCGCCTAAATGAGAAGAGCCTCGTGAAGCGGGGTCAGGGGGATAAAACAATCCCAGCTTTTCTGTTTCTTCCTGAAAAGTTTGGGTAATTACACCAGGCTGAACTGTTGCCTGAAAATTTTTTGTATCAATATTAATAATTTTATTGAACCGCACCATTGATAGACATATTCCGCCGCAAACGGCAAGTGCTCCGCCTGAAAGTCCCGTACCGCCTCCTCTTGGTGTAACAGGTATATTGTACTTATTTGCTATTTTAAATATTTTGGAAATCTCTTCAGCCGAAGAGGGTTTAACAATAACTTCAGGGGGAAACTTAAGATCTTCTGTTTCATCCGATGAATGAAGATTAATTGACTCTTCATCACAAAAGACAAATTCATCACCTGTTATATTTTTAAGCTCAACAAGTATTTCAGGTGTAATTTTATTATACATTAATAAATTGTAAAAAATTATGCAATGGAGGCATTATGGATAGCTTTTAGCTTTTTAAGGAGAGATTCAATTTTATCTAACCTAAGCATACTGCCTGCATCACTAAACGCTTTAGCAGGGTTTGGGTGAGTTTCAATAAATAAACCGTTTATTCCAACAGCAGCAGCGGCTTTTGCAAGCGGTTCAATAAATTCAGGGCTGCCGCCGGAAACACCATTATTATTTGAAGGCATTTGCACTGAGTGAGTTGCATCAAATACTACCGGGCAGCCAATTGATTTCATAATCTCAAGAGAACGCATATCAACAACAAGATTCTGATAACCGAAAGTTGTGCCTCTCTCAGTAACCATTATTTTGTTATTTCCCGCTGAGCGTACTTTATTAACCTGATAAATCATATCATAGGGAGAAAGAAACTGTCCCTTTTTTATATTTATTATCTTACCTGTTTCAGCGGCTGCTTCAAGCAATTCAGTTTGCCGTGAAAGAAATGCGGGTATTTGGAGAACATCGGTAAATTCAGCTGCAATTTCAGCTTCAACCTCGCTGTGAATATCTGTAAGTACAGGTATTTCTAAATCTTCTCTGATTTTTCCAAGGATACTAAGTGATTCAAGTACTCCGATAGTACGAAATGATTTTCCGCTTGTTCGGTTTGCTTTTTTATATGATGCTTTAAAAATAAAGGGAATTTTTAGGTTTAATGTTATATCTTTTAAACGTTTTGCGACTTCAAAGCATAATTTTTCTGATTCAACTACGCAGGGACCCGAAATTAAAAAGAAACCTTTGGCATTTGAAAGATTAAAGGTTTTTGAACCATTTTTAATGGTAAGTTCATTAAAACCTGTTAAAGCATTGTTTTTATGCTTTATATTATTGCTTTTTCCGGGTGTGTTTTTCAATTTATGTAAATTTAAAGTAAATTACTGAATATTAGCTTTTATAACAACGCAAATTATAGTGAATTCAATACCATTTTTATTATTAAAGAATTTTCATCAAAGAAATTGTGTTATAAATGGAAACAGCCCAAAACGTAATTTTTGATACAATTAATAGGTATTGATTTTAATAAGATAGTTCATTAAAATTAAGTTGATTTAAGTTGTTTCTTAAATTTTAAAATATGAAAAAACATATCATTCTTTCAGTTCTAATATTAACATTTATGTTAATCCCTTCAATGAGTCAAACAAATGACTCAAATTTAACACAACCAAAAAATAAGAGACTGAAAAATGAGCCACAAAATAACTGGTCTGTTAATTTAACCTTTTCAGATAATGGGTTTGGCTTAGGAGGAGAAAAACATTTTATAATTTCCAAGGATCTTTCTGTAACAGCAGGGATATTATTTTCTGGCGTAAAGGATGACCGCGAGTTTGAACAATCTGATATTTTTGGCAATTCAGTTACTCCATACAAAGTGAACAGACTATTTTTATTCCCAATTTTAAATGCGGGTATGCGGTACAGGTTGTTTAGAGAAGATGTTACGGATAATATGAGACCGTTTATTAACTTTGGTATTTCACCTGCGGTAATAATATATACACCATACAGTGAATCATTTTTTTCCAGCTTTAAATATGCAAAGGCAAAATACACTGTTGGTGGATATGCGGGTATTGGAGTAGATTATATTACCAATAAATCAAGCGGATTAAGCTTTAATCTGCGTTACTATTATATGCGGCTGCTAGGAAGCGAAGGAATACAGAGTATTTCCACAAATACAATAAAGAATTTCGGGGGGATATATTTTGTGTTCAGCTACAATTTTATGAAATAAAATAAATGGATAATTATTAAAGGAGCAATCTCAGCAGAGAGTGCCCCTTTTTTTGATTTGATTGTTATTCATTTAATCATCTTTTCAAATTCTTCTTCATCAATCACCTTTACGCCTAATGATTCAGCTTTTTTTAATTTGCTGCCTGCTTCAGCACCAGCAAGCACATAGCTTGTCTTTTTGCTGACCGAAGAGGAGGCTTTGCCTCCAAGGGATTCAATAAGCTCTTCAACTTCTTCACGTTTGTATTTTAACAGTGTTCCGGTAACAACAAATGTTAATCCTTCAAGCTTGTTTAAAACAGTCGTTGATTTTTCCATTTCAAACTGCAATCCTGCTTTGCGAAGTTTATCAATCATCTGCATATTGCTTTTTACCTTAAAGAAATTGTAAACACTCTCAGCAATCCGCGGTCCAATTTCATAAATATCCTGAATTTCATCCTGCGAAGCGTTTATGATACTTTCTATATTTTTAAAATATTTGGCAAGAATTCTGGCAGTTCGCTCACCAACATGCCTTATACCAATGGCAAAAAGAACTTTTTCAAAGGGTCTTTTTTTAGAACGCTCAACGGAACTTAAAATATTTTCAATGCTTTTATTGCCAAAGCCCTCAAGTGATTTCAGCTCATCTTCTTTTTCTGCAAGGCGGTAAATATCAGTAACATCCTTTAAATAACCAAGCCCGATAAATTTTTCAATTATCTGGAATCCAAGCCCTTCAATATCCATTGCTGTTCGGGCAACAAAATGTTCCATTCTGCCCTGCACTTGTGCTGCACAAAGTGAATTAGTGCAGTAATAATTAGCTTCACCTTCAGGTCTTTGCAGCGGGTGTTTGCAAACCGGGCATTTATTAGGCATTTTAAACGGCTTGCTGTTTTTGGACCTTTTTTGTTTTACAACTTCAACAACTTTAGGAATAACATCACCGCCTTTTTCTATCTTTACATAATCACCTTCACGAATATCCTTACGCTCAATTTCATCACTGTTATGCAGTGTAGCCCTGGAAATTGTTGAGCCGGCAAGAAAAACCGGCTCAAGCTCAGCAACCGGTGTTATAGTACCAATTCTGCCAACCTGCAGTGTAATGCTTTTGAGCTTAGTAACAGCCTGTTTGGCTTTAAATTTATATGCAATAGCCCAACGCGGACTTTTTGCAATTGAGCCAACTTTTTCCTGCTGGGCAATGGAATCAAGTTTTACAACTACTCCGTCAATTTCGTAAGGCAAATTATCACGCTCAAGCTCAATTTTCCGGCAGAAATCTTTTACTTCTTCAATATTATATACAACTTTGGTAAAATTATTTATTGGAAATTTAAGAGCTTTCAAAACCTCAAGATTTTGAGAGTGTGATATTTGCTTTTTTTGTTCAGCATTATTAATGTACCGTAAAAAATAGCAGAACATATTGAGCTTGCGTGAGGAAACCTCACGGGAATCTTTCAGCTTTAAACTTCCGGCTGCGGTATTTCTTGGGTTAGCATATCTTGGTTTTCCTTCTGCTTCCTGCTCATCGTTAATTCTGTAAAACTCCTTAAGCATAAAAAACACTTCACCCCGAACTTCAATATCTTTTTGTTTTTCAAGCTGAAGCGGTATTGCCCGAATTGTTTTTAGGTTTGCAGTAATATTATCGCCCCTAATACCATCACCTCTGGTTGCACCTTCAACAAATAAACCATTTTTATATACAAGAGATACTGCGATGCCATCAAATTTTAATTCGCAAACATAACGGTATTTTTCACCTTTAAGCAGATTATTTATTTTTTTATCAAATTCATTCAGATCATTTTCATCATAGCTATTTGCAAGCGAGAGCATTGGCACAGTGTGAATAACAGAGGGAAAATCATTGGATAGATCGCTGCCAACCCGCTGGGTGGGTGAGTTTGGTGATTTAAGATCAGGAAATTCTGCTTCAATAGAAAGCAGCTCTTTCATTTTCATATCATAGGTATAGTCATCAATATCAGGTTTTGCCAGAACATAATATTTATAATCGGCATCAAGAAGCTCGTTTGTAAGTTTTTTTACTTTATCAATGTTTTTTTTATCTGCAGGCATAAATGCTGAAGAAATTTGTGAGATTTTTTATTATTTAGAAGGCAATCTGTTTAAAATCGGCAGAAAATTAATCGTGTTTAATGCCATCTTTTGTGATAACCAGATTTTTAATGGAGGTACCGGGAGTAAAGCCGGATTTTTTAACATATTTGCCGTTAATATACAGGTCAACATTTGTACTTGTATTGGCACTGAAACGGAATTTTTCTTTTGCCTTAAATATCACAGAGTCTTTTGCAGATATATTTTCGTCATAGGGTTCAGTTTCATCATCAATGTATAGCTTTACTTTAATATCTTTAATGGCTTTAATGGAAAGTATGAGAGAATCATTTTCTGCAAGAGTTTTTAGTGAATCTTTAATTCTGGCAGAATCAATTATTCTGTTATTGATCTTATTTTCATAATCGCTGGAAATTTCGTTGAATGATTTAGGTTTAACATCACTTTTTTTATCGGCGCTGTTGTTCAGATAATCAACCAGAAAATATATCCCTGCCAAAACAGCTAAAATAAGAAGCCCAAGTAAAACTTTTTGCGTTAGAGATCTTGCAGAAAATTTTTTGGGCTCGTCATCATCCATTTTAAAGTGTGAAGGTTTCATGTAATCAGGTTTATCTGATTCAATGCTTTTTTGATAAACCGGTTCATCTTCAGTATTAACTATTTCTTCTTTTTGTTCTTCATTTTTAACAGGATTTTCAAGCACAGAGATCCTTAACTTTGAATCGGGGGAACTGATATCTTTAGCATTTTCATCAGCAAATTTTCGGCGGGCATAGAAACCGGCTTTAGCTTTATCGTAATCATTTAAAATTTGAGTTTCATTTTCATTAAGGGCTTTTGCGTAAGCTTTAATAAATGAACGAATATAAGTTTCCGGCTGAAAAGTGAAATCACCGTTTTCAAGCTGCTGCAAGAATTTAATATTAATCCTTGACTCGGCAGAAATTTCTGCAATTGAAATTCCTTTTAATTCGCGGAGTTTTTTTAAATCCTGACTAAATTCCTTAAGCATTCAGAGTTGAGAAGTTATGTATAATAAATATACTGATTTTGCAAAAATAAACTTACTTTATTTTAATTTCAATTGAAAATAGCGTAAAATTTAAAAACTCTTTTACTTAACTATGTAACAATTTATTCTGATTAGAATCAAATAAACAAAAAAGAATAATTCAGCTGCAAATTAATAAATTGAATAAAGAATGAAAAACAGGTATATTTGCATATTAATGCTTAATTTTTACAAATTAAACAGCGGCTATTTAAAGTTTAAAGGCGCTGAAAGACTGGATTTAATAAACAGGCTTTCTACCAATGAAGTAAAAACTCTGACGGGATTTGAAACTGCCAAAACTATATTAACATCTGATAAGGGAAGAATAATTGACCTTATAGAAATTTACAATTTTGGTGATTTTGTTTTTGCTTCATGTTCTTTTAATAACTCAGCAAATGTAATTGCCCATTTAGATAAATATACAATAATGGATGATTTTACGGCAGTAAATTTTTCTGGTACTTATTCAACATTATTTTTTACCGGCGAAAAATACTCTGAATTTATTAGTGAAATTACCGGAACTGATTGTAATGATCTAAAGGATGGAAAATTTAGAGTTACAAAATTTCACAACGGATTAATCACAATTAACGATGATCCTATGGGGGGTGTTAAGCTAATTTTTCCAAATGATGATAAAGTATATTGGGAATCGAAAATTTTTTCAGTAGAAATTATAAGCAAGTATCAGTTATCAGAAATAGACGAGAAAGATTTTGAAATAAAGAGAATAAGACTTGGGATACCTGCATTTGGGAAAGAGATGAGTGAAAAAACTAATCCGCTTGAGAGCGGACTTAATAAATATGTAAGTTTTACAAAAGGATGCTATATTGGACAAGAGGTAATTGCAAGACTTGATGCTTATGATAAGATAAGCAAGCATATAGTTGGATTAAACATTGATGGTGTACCGGATAATACGGATGAACAATATAAGATTTCAATAGATAACAAGGAGTGCGGTTTTACAACAAGTATTATTGCTGAAGAAAACAATAAATCAATTGGGCTGGGTTTTGTTAAAACAATATTTTTAGATTATAACAAAGAGTATAAAATTAAACTACCTAAAGGCGAACTTAATTGCACAATAAATAAGCTCCCCTTTTAAAATAAATTCAGAAAAAACGGAGAAAAAATTATATGGCTGCAAATATAAAAGAATTATTAGGCAATGACGCAGCATTGCTTGAACATAAATGTGCAACAATTTTAAAAAGTGATATTCATTTGCCGGGTCCGGATTTTATTGACCGGATATGGAAAGATTCAGACCGTTCACCGCAGGTATTAAGAAACATGCAGGCGATATATAACACGGGAAGACTTCGCGGCACAGGATATCTATCAATTCTCCCGGTTGACCAGGGTGTAGAACACTCAGCCGGAGCATCATTTTCGCCAAATCCAATTTATTTTGACCCTGAAAATATTGTAAAACTGGCAATAGAGGGTGAGTGTAATGCAGTTGCTTCAACACTGGGTGTACTTGGCTCAGTATGCAGAAAATATGCACATAAAATTCCGTTTATTTTAAAGATCAACCATAATGAATTTCTTTCATATCCCAACAAATATGATCAGATACTTTTTGCAAGCATAGAGCAGGGATTTAATATGGGAGCAGCAGGTATTGGTGCAACAATTTATTTTGGTTCAGATGAATCAGCACGTCAAATACAGGAAATATCCAGTGCATTTCAATATGCGCATGAGCTGGGAATGGTTACCATATTGTGGTGCTATTTAAGAAATTCAGCATTTAACGTTAAGGGAGATAAAGATTATCATTTATCGGCAGATTTAACCGGACAAGCCAATCATCTTGGGGTTACAATAGAAGCTGATATAATTAAACAAAAACTTCCCGAAAATAACGGAGGTTATAATGCATTAAAGTTCGGGAAAACAAGCAAGCTTGTTTATGAAAAATTGACAAGTGATAACCCAATAGATCTGACACGCTATCAGGTAGCTAATTGTTACATGGGCAGGTGCGGTTTAATAAATTCAGGCGGTGCATCTACAGGAAAAGGGGAAAGTGATTTGAAGGAAGCAGTAAGAACAGCTGTGATTAACAAACGTGCAGGCGGAATGGGACTAATTTCAGGCAGAAAAGCTTTTCAGAAACCTATGAAAGATGGTGTTGAACTTCTTCATGCAATTCAGGATGTTTATATGGATAAAGATATTACAATAGCATAACAAAAAATTATCAATGAAAAATCTACTATAAAAAATTAATAAAAATGAATAAAAAAAAAAAAAAGGTTTCAGCAAAACACAGAAAAAAACAATCAAAAGTAAAAGCAAAGATTAAAGAATCAAAAGCAAAAGCAAAGAAGTAGTAATCAGATATACTTATACAGTTTTAGTAAAATATAAATGAAAAATATTATGCTGCTGGTATTTATAATACTGGCAGCAACTTTTACACCAATATTTGCAAAGCTCGCGGTAGCAGAAATTTCACCGTTATCATTTGGTTTTTTTAGATTTGGTTTTGCTGCCATTTTATTTTATATAACACTAAAGATAAAAAGACTTGATCTGAAATTTGAGAAAAAAGATTATCCACGGCTTATACTGCTTTCATTTTTATGCATTCCTTTAAATCAATTTTTCTTTTTAACGGGTATAAAACTTTCATTAGCATCTCACAGCGGGATAATTTACTCGCTAAACCCGGTATATGCATACATAATTGCAGTATTGCTAAAATACGAAAAATTTAATTATGCCAAGATTATTTCAATTTTGCTTACTGCAGCAGGAATTTTCTTTATTTTTTACGAGGGATACTCAGCATCTAAAATTAACAATGATGTTTTAAACGGTGATATACTTTTATTGTTTGCTGTTTTAACTTTTGCAATGTATTTAACCTTAGGTAAAAAGACCATAGATAAATACGGTGCTTTAAAAACATCTGCATTTGTATTTTTAACAGGCAGTTTATTTTATATTCCAATTTTTATTTATGATTTGCCTAATTTTACACTTGTAAACTTGACATATAAAGGGATTATTTCTTTTATATACCTTTCTGTATTTGTTGCATATTTTGCCTATTTTTTATGGTATTATGCTTTAAAAAGAATTTCAATTAGCAGGCTTACAACATTTTCAAATATTTCTCCACTGCTTACTGTTTTATTTTCAATTATATTTCTGGGAGAGCATATATCAATTTATTTTTTAATTGGTTCACTTATTACACTTATTGGATTATTTTTAATGCATAGAGTAAGCATAGATATTTCTTAATGAAAATGATAGAATAATATGTTAAAACAAAATAATACAGATAGAATAAAAATTGGTTTAGCAGGATGCGGTCATCTAGGCAAGATACATATAAAACTGCTGAAGGAAATTGCAGAGGATGACAAAAATACAGTTTTTTGCGGAGTTTATGATATTAACAACGATATCATCAACGCTGTAAGTACTGAGTTTAATATAGATACATTTGGTTCTTTAGCAGAATTGCTTAGCAGCGTAAACGCTCTTGTTATTGTTACACCAACATCATCACATTTTGAAATTGCCTCTAAGGCAATTGAAAAAAATATAAATTTATTTATTGAAAAGCCCGTAACCAGCTCACTTGAAGAAGCAGAAAAATTGATAAATCAAGCAGAAGGCAAAGAGATAAAAATACAGGTTGGGCATGTAGAAAGATTTAATCCGGCATTAACTGCATTGGATAAGTTTGATATAAAGCCAATGTTTATTGAAGCACACAGACTAGCACAATTTAACCCCCGCGGTACTGATGTAAGTGTTGTTCAGGACCTGATGATACACGATATTGATATTATACTGCACCTTGCAAAATCAAAAGTAAAAAAAATAGATGCAAACGGGGTAGCAGTTATTTCAGATGAAATTGATATTGCAAATGCAAGGCTAACACTTGAGAGCGGTTGTGTTGCAAATTTAACATCAAGCAGAATTTCACTTAAAAAAATGCGAAAGATGAGAGTTTTCCAAAACAATGCATATATTTCAGTGGATTTTTTGAATAACAAATCAGAAGTTTTTAAACTAACAGAAATTGATGTGCCTGATGAAGGAATGACATTTCAGTTAACAGATAAGAAAAAAATAATTTATTTTGAGCCAAAACCTGAAAATTCGGAAAAATTAAATCCGATAAAAAATGAATTAGAATCATTTATTACAAGTATAAGAGAAAATAAACAGGTAAAAGTAACATTAAATGCAGGCAAAGAAGCAGTTGAAGTTGCTGATGAAATATTGAAAATAATTAATAACAGCAGTTCTAATTAATGGATATTACAGGTTCAAATACAGTTCTAAAACAAATAGCAAGATTAGCAAAACAGAATAATGTTGAAGCATACGTTGTTGGCGGTTTTATTAGAGATAAGCTTCTAAACATTAATATATCTGATATTGATATTACAGTAATTGGAGATGGAATTGCTTTTGGGAAAATTGTTGCTTCGGATTTTAGTACAGAACTAAAGGGTGTTTATAAAAGATATGGCACTGCACTTCTTGAACTTAACTCAAATAAAATTGAATTTGCAAGTGCCAGAAAAGAGAGTTATAAAAGCAATTCAAGAAAGCCGGATGTTGAATATGCAGGTTTATCAGAAGACCTTGCTCGCCGTGATTTTACGGTAAATGCACTTGCAGTATCTTTAACAGAAGAGAAACATGAAATAATTGATCTATTTGACGGCTTAACAGATTTAAAGGAAAAAGTACTGCGAACTCCGTTGGAGCCCGAAAAAACATTCAGTGATGACCCGTTGCGAATGATGCGGGCATGCAGGTTTGCTTCTCAGCTTGAATTTGAAATTGCAGGTGATACATTTCATGCAATTAAAAATATGCGCGAGAGAATAAAAATTGAAAAGGGTAAAACAAGTGTTGTTTCACAGGAAAGAATAACAGATGAATTTTTAAAAATATTAGCATCAAGAAAGCCATCAATTGGGTTAAACCTTCTTTTTAAATCAGGATTAATGGAAATAATATTCCCGGAAGTACATATCCTTGAAGGAGTTGAGCAGAGAAAAGATTTCCATCATAAAGATGTATTTTACCACACTCTGCAGGTAGTGGATAATATTTCACAAAAGACAAATAACATTTGGTTAAGATTTGCTGCCTTAATGCATGATATAGCAAAACCTGCGACAAAAAAATTTATTGAAGGAACCGGATGGACATTTCATGGTCATGAAGACCTTGGTGCGCGATGGCAGAAAAAAATCTTTACCCGGCTTAAACTGCCATTAGATAAACAAAGTTACGTAGAAAAACTTATAAAGCTGCATTTAAGACCAATTGCGTTAGCTGATAAAAGTGTAACAGACTCTGCAATAAGGCGATTGATATTTGATGCGGGTGACGATATTGATGACCTTTTTATTTTATGCAGGGCAGATATTACCTCTAAAGATCCATCAAAAGTGAAGAAATATTTGGAAAATTTTGATAAAGTTG
>WBZR01002388.1_pt1 | contig 19434 bp, 14 predicted proteins | sample 5204231 | NCBI WGS metagenome assembly WBZR01 (sample SAMN12412403, study PRJNA552823) | activated sludge metagenome | isolation source: activated sludge from anammox sidestream of wastewater treatment plant... | place: USA: Virginia | collected 2017-08 | reverse complement strand
CCTTGTCGTTTATGGCCCCCTTTGCCATCTTTTCACGCCCCTGCTCGGCTTTCCCCTTGATACTTTCTTCTTTCTCTCGTCCTGACACCCCAGCGCATTTATTTATGCTGACTTTGACGTTACCCTGGTTTGTTGCCCGCCTTCCCATACCGGGAAAGAATTCGTGCAATAGTGGGTATCGATGGAATATCCCGAATCTTTCTCTGCTCGAGTTCCCAGTGGATAACTTCCGCTCCTATCCCGGAAAAAACAGAACGGCGCGTCTTGTGTGTCTCCAGTTCTTCTCGAAGAGAAAGTATTTTGGTAACCAATCGCCCCGAAACTTTTCTCCAAATACGCTTCGGCGCGCGACTGAGATCTTTGAGTCCTTTGTTCCCGCATTCTTTATATCTGATCAGCTATTTGTTCAGCCATCCACGACTCCTCTGTACCAACTGAAGTATCTTGTTGAATCCATAACCCTTTTTACACAACTGAATCGCTTGATACCGTTTCTCATATTCTTTTTGTTTCTCCATCGTCTCCTCCTCCAAAATTGTTTTTGGGGAAAGTTTAGACGATGTTCCACAAAGTTCACGATGTTATGATATAAACCCGGTTGTACTATAGATGGGTTTTACTGTATTATAAAAAATCGCCTTAAACATATTAATCGTCTCATAATGGTTTTCACATAACATCATTCCAAACACATTCATTAGAATTCAACTTTGGCGAATACGCCGGCATAAAGAATAACCAAAAAAGCGTGTCTTTCGGATTCGCTGAAATTGGCAATACTGCACGCCTCATGTGCAGGATAGCCACCAGCAATCAGAAAGACCGTACGACTGAAACCATGAATCAGCCGATTGATAAACTCGATTAACTATCATGCCTCATTACATCTTTTCGCTTTCGAGTAGAGACTGCCTACTGAAGCGTATTGTATCGTGAAACTGACTGGGCAGGGAGGCATTTTTTAGAGGATAATACGATAGTTTTGTATTTCTCACTAAAGGTTATTGAGTTTTTTCCGAAAATACCTGTACTCTAAATGTTGCGTTAATCAGAGGAAAATAACGGTTGTATTATCGTAGTGTATGTCGTTCGGATAAAGGTTGTTAGGAGTTTATCACACATGACAAATTCCAGAGTTAACGAAATAGATCTGCTTCGATTTTTTGCGGCGATCGCAGTTGTGTTCTTTCATTACTCTTTCCGAGGATATGCTGCTGATGCCATGTCGGTCATGCCATACCCTCTGCTGGCCTCGGTATCGAAGTATGGCTATCTTGGAGTCGAGTTATTTTTCATGATTAGCGGATTTGTCATCCTGATGACTGCTGCCAACGGAAGCCTACGCAGCTTTGCAATTTCAAGAATCGTTCGGCTTTACCCTGCCTTCTGGGCGTGCTGTACTGTAACTTTTTTAGTAACTCTCGCCATTGGAGAGCCACGCTACTCTGCATCTGTTGACCAATATATAGTCAACATGACAATGCTGAGCGGCTTTGTGGGCGTACCATCAATTGATGGTGCTTACTGGTCACTGTTTGTAGAGATTCGTTTTTATGGATTGGTGGCGATCATATTGATGATCGGAAGAATACGTCATGCCCAAATATTCATGCTCATTTGGCTAGCATTCTCGATCGCTCTTGAAATCTATCCTGTTGGCAAATTGAGCTACCTGCTGATAACCGACTACTCAGTTTTTTTTATCGCTGGGGCAACATATTTCTTCATCTGGTTAAAAGGCCTATCACTTACAAGAGTCGCGGTAGTTACCATTTCATGGTGGCTCGCGATGTTGCAATCCATAAATAGATTGCAAAGGTTTGAAAAACATTACAACACATCCATGAATATCTACATTGTTGCTGGAATCATTACTACTTTCTTTGCCGTAATGATGTTGGTTTCTTTAAGACGCACAGGTATTATTGGCCGTACACGTTGGCTTTTGGCTGGCTCACTTACTTACCCTCTCTACCTCCTCCATGAAAATATTGGTTTTATGATTTTCAACATTGCGTATCCAGCGGTCAATACGCAATTACTCTTTTTTGGCACCATGGGTTGCGTTCTCCTCTCCGCATATGTAGTGCACTATTTCATAGAACGGCGGTTTTCATCCCCAATGAAAGTTTTCCTAAATATGCTTGCAGACAACAGACAACGCCAAACAATGCGCTCCAGCGGACACGCTAACGAACGCCACCGAGCTTAACCGATAGTTTTTTATTTTTTTGAAATAAATCTTGATTTATCAAGTGAAATAGATATATTATGTGACGTTTTAAGAAAAATATACCAAAAGTATTCTTAAATTTTTTATGAAACTAATATTTGCTCCATTTAAATTGATCGGGGGTATTACCCACAGATTCATAAGGGAACTGGGAAGGATGGGGTGTTTTTTAGCCACATCATTATTCTGGATGGTGTTCCCGCCGTATTTGCTGGAAAGAATTGTTCGGCGAATTCACTTTATTGGGGTGAAAACAACCACTGTTATTGTCCTCACTGGTTCATTTACCGGGATGGTTCTGGCTTTACAGGTTTACTACGTCTTGGTCAAATTTGGTGCTGAATCAAGCCTTGGCCCTGTGGTGGCATTGTCATTGATACGGGAGCTGGGACCTGTTATTGCAGCGTTGATGGTTATCGGATGCGCTGGTTCTGCTTTAACCGCAGAGATTGGTATTATGAGAATAACAGAGCAAATTGATGCCCTTGACGCCATGGCTTTAAATCCATACAAGTACCTGATCATTCCCAGTTTGCTGGCGGGTATAATATCGCTTCCTCTCCTAAACGCCATTTTTGTCGCGGTTGGTGTTTATGGAGGCTATTGGGTAGGTGTGGGACTCATGGGCATATCCAGCGGGACTTATTTTGGCGGGATCAGGGATTTTGTCGGAGCCAAGGACATCTTCGAAGGGTTGTATAAATCTCTAAGCTTTGGTGTCCTGATAACCTTAATAAGCTGTTATAAGGGATATTACACTGGATATGGGGCGGAAGGGGTGAGTAAGTCGACCACTCAGGCGGTGGTGCTTTCGTCGGTTACAATTTTAGTATGGGATTATTTCTTGACTTCTATATTAGTAACATAGTGGGTGCCCATGATTGAAGTTGTCGATTTATACAAGAGTTTTAACGACCATGAAGTACTTAAAGGTGTTAACTTGACGGTGGACAGGGGAAAGCTCCTGGCACTGATTGGGGGAAGTGGTAAAGGAAAATCAGTATTACTCAAGATAATTAGCGGTCTGATGAAGCCCGATCGGGGCAAGGTGTTAATAGATAACCAGGATATCAGCAGGCTGAGAGGAAAGCATCTGATGCGATTAAAAGAACGACTGGGCATTGTCTTCCAAGGAGGGGCGCTTTTTGACTCGCTTACGGTATTTGAAAATGTAGCATTTCCCCTCAGGGAAAAGACCAGGATGAATACTTCGCAAATCAAGGAGACAGTATTGAGGGAGTTAGCTAGAGTAGGTCTCTCAGGTTCAGAAAAAAAGTATCCGGCTGAGATAAGTGGCGGTATGAAAAAAAGAGTTGCGCTTGCACGATGTCTTGTCATGAATACCGAAATCGTACTTTTTGATGAACCGACAACCGGTCTGGATCCATTAATAGGGAAGGCGATACATAATTTAATCAAGGAGTGCCAGAAAGGTCTTAATTTTACGGCAATCATTATTACTCATGAGGTTCCTGCAATTTTTCCCATGGTGGACCGTGTTGCCATGCTTTATGAAGGTAAAATCCTTGCAGAGGGCACTCCGGAAGAGATTGAGAACTCGGAGGATCCCGTGATTCATCAGTTTATCCACGGAGAATTACAAGGCCCTATTTCAATATTATAACTCTGAACGGAACATTCTAAGGGGTAAGGCGTATGAAGAAATTTGACGTTGAAATTGCCGTTGGTATTTTTGTTCTTTTTGGCATACTTTGTCTGGCGTATATTTCTGTAAAACTGGGAAAAATTAATTTGATAGGTGACCATTATTACCCGGTAAATGCCGTCTTTAGCACCGTAAAAGGACTTAAAAAAGATACTGATGTAGAAATAGCAGGGGTTGAGGTAGGTAAGGTTGACGCTATAAAACTCGTAAATTATGAGGCATCGGTTACCATGCGGATTCGTGATGATATAAAACTTCAGGAAGATGCGATTGCCTCTATCCGAACGAAAGGACTTATGGGAGAAAAGTATGTAGAGATCACCCCTGGCGGGTCGGATAAATTGATAAAACCTGGTGGTTCGTTGCATGAAACAGAACCACCGATTGATTTGGAAAAATTAATAGGGAATTTTGTTTTCGGGAAAGTGAAGGAATAAAGATATGAATTATAGGAAAATTTTTTTTGGGGTATGCGGTGTCACATTTTTTCTAACATCAATGTCTGCTTTTCTGTGGGCTGCAGAGGATCCAGGCAAATTTGTCATGAAAACGATAGACAGTGGTTTGGCCATTTTGAAAGACCCTTCTCTGAAAGGGCCGGAAAAGACACAGGAACGCAGGCAAAAGTTATGGGAAGAGATTTCTTTTATTTTTAATTTTGAAGAGATGTCGAAGCGTGCACTTGGTCAGCACTGGAAAAAAAGTACCCCTGGCGAGAAGACGGAGTTTGTGGAGTTGTTTACTGATGTTCTTAAAGACTCTTATATAGGGAAAACCGATACCTATTCCGGTGAAAAAATTGTCCTTCTCAAGGAAAAGCAAGAGGATAATAATTACGCCGTTGTACAGACAAAGATTGTTTTAAGTACGGGATCGGAGGTGTTGGTAGATTATCGAATGCTCAATAACGATGGGAAATGGACGATTTATGATGTGGTTATTGAGGGGGTAAGTTTAGTCAATAATTACCGTAGCCAATTTAATAATATCCTGATGAAATCTTCCTTTGCGGAACTCCTTCAAAAGATGAAAGGGAAAAAAGGGTAATGAAGATAGTTCGGCAGAGTAATAAATATCACGAAAAATTATTATCGCATTCTTTGAGGAGTAAACAATGAATAAATGTGTGATACTGATGTGTTTTTTGGGTGTGGCTATGCTTTCATCCGAAACGATTTTGTGCGCGGAGGGTTTGCCGTCATCTGTCCCTGTAGTTTCGCCTGATAAAACGATAAGTGGCGACAAGGGTTCAGATGAAGTTAACGTGGATAAAAATAAAGATGCAAAACTGGCAGAGTCAAAGCCAGTCGGGTCTGAGACACCTTTTATTAAAATTCAGGCTCCTGAGGTACCATTTGATGAATCGGTAAATGAAGGCAAACGTTCTAATAAAAACAAAGAATCGGGGCAGATTGAGCCAAAACAGGCAGAGATGGGATCAACGCCTCCTTCCGTTAAAGAGGAACCCCCTGTTGAATCGCCTGCTGAACTGATAAGCGGTAAAGAAGTTTCTGATAAGAGCGCAATGGGTGAAGAAGCAGCGGCAACGGAATCTGCTGAAGGAGAGTCGGAACCTGCCCCTATTAAAGACCCGCTTCAATCCTTTAACAGGGCCATGTTTACTTTTAATGACAAGGCATTTCATTATTTCTTCAAACCAATATATACAGGATACAATTCAATGGTGCCGGAACAGGCTCGGGTAGGTGTCAGGAATTTTTATTCAAATATCAAGATGCCCGTACGTTTTTTTAACTGTCTTTTCCAGGCAAATTTCAAGGGTGCTGGCACGGAGATGCTCAGATTTGTTATTAACAGTACCGTCGGGGTAGCTGGATTCACGGATCCTGCAAAATCAAAATTTCATATAGAAAAACAAGAGAGAGACTTTGGCCAAACGCTTGGCAAATACAATATGAAATCTGGAACTTATCTTGTGTTGCCTTTTTTTGGCCCATCCAACACGAGGGATGCTGTAGGACTTGCGGGTGATTCGTTGTTAAATCCCATAACCTGGGTTTCGTATTTTTTCCTCGTACCAATAGAGAGCATTGGTAATTATACTTATGACAGTGTGAACGATCTCTCTGTAGATAAAGGAAATGCTTATGAGAACATAACACAATCGGCCATTGATCCGTATATTGCAGTTCAAGATGCATATACACAATACCGAAATAGGAAGATTAAAGAGGCTCTGAATTCTAATAAAAAGAGTGATTTAGGAAATGAAGTAAAAGGAAATGGTTTTGGCAACGTGCCTTTAAATACTGAATAACAAAAGAAAGTAATAGCGCAGCAAAGCCACAACCAAAAGGAACTTAACCACAAAAGAACACGAAAGGCACGAAGAAAAACTTACAAAAAAATTTTTACAGGATAATACTATAAAGCATCATCAGTTTAACGGTGCATGTCCAGTGACAATACCTTCTTACGAATTGCCCTTTACTTTATTCCCAACTTTACTTTCCGTGCCGTTTAAAAGTCTTTTTATATTAGATTTGTGCCGTATAATAATAAGGGTGGAGATGAACACTGAAAATAATGTCAAGTAAAGTCCATGGCCAAAAGGGTCGTTGCCCAGTATCATTAAACACGCTACTAATACGATTGAGCTGAGCATGGAACCGAGGGATATATAACGGAAAATATATACTATCAACAGCCAAATAGAGGCAGCGATAAAGAGTGGTAGTGGCGCTAACCACAGAAACACCCCGAAGCCTGTTGCAGCCGCCTTTCCTCCCTTAAAACCAAGGAAAATAGGGAATGTATGGCCACATATTGCACCCATGCCGCAGAGTATTGTTGATAGACTGTAAACGTGACCCGCAACCAATCGGTCAAAAATGAAGACAGGAAGAAACCCTTTCAACATATCTAAAATAAATACCAACATACCATAGGATTTTCCCATTACACGTGAAACATTTGTCGCCCCGGGATTACCACTGCCAACCTTTCGAATATCAATATCCTTAACAATCTTTGCGATTAAAAATCCGAAAGGGATACTACCAATAAGATATGAAATGACCGGCCCAATAATATTTTGTATTAACACAATTAACCTTTCCTGTTACAAAGATAAAATGAGTTATCCGAAAGTAAATACCCACAGCTTCATGCGGCTGCAATTATGCAAGATCGTGTGGTAAATAATCATTGATAAAATCATTGTACTTCCTGAGGAATTATTTCAAGAAAGACCCGATATACGCCACCAAAGCTTGTGCAGTGTGTAATGTGAATGGTATTGACGGATATATGTTTTCCAGTCGTTATCAAGCGCATTGCCAAGTAACATGTAAACCTTAAAAAACCTGATCCTGTCTGATTTAGAGATCAAACCTGTTTTTTGATTTATGGGTATGCGCATCGCCTTTTCGCCTGTCTCTTTATTGTGTAAATGAGACATTTTGGAGAGATAATCTTTCTGTTCTTTTGTGTTTTTGTGAAATGTGGATGTCTTTTCTAACAACCAGCGTAATTTCACAAGAGAACGGTCCAGACGCAACAGATTCTTAATTCTTTGTTCTATAGTGAGATTGTTTGCAATAACCGATTTGTCCAAATCTATTATATAGGCATGAAACTTCCCGCATGAATCCATTTTCAAGAGTATGTTTTTCAGATGTAAGTCTGCATGGTAGATGCCTGCATCGTGCATGTTCCTTATTAACCCTGCAAGAATGAAAATAATAGATTTTTTAGACCTCTGTATGACTTCCTGGGGAAACTCTTTGAGAAATTGGACTATGTCTGTAGCACCCGATATCTCCTTTGATATAAAATCTGCCGTGTAAAACAAGCCCCATAATCTTTTTTTCGTTATGGCAATCACTTCTGCAGATGGTACACCTCTCTGTAAGGCAATTTCATTTACATGTAATTCGTTTAAAGGTCTATTCCCGCGGTAAAAGATTCCACCTAAAAGCTTACCCAATAAACCACCGTGTCTGTAATTTCTAATTATAAACCTCTCCGTACGGTCCTCGTTCAGGGGAATGGATAGATAAGTTCCCCTTCCTGATTTTATGTTAGTACCGCCTTTGTCACTCTTATGTAAAAATTCTTTGTCAAAAACCATGCGGAATACAATTTCCTTATACCCGTCTTTCACCAGTAAGGTCGTATTTCCCATTTTAACTATTGAAAAAGATGCCGGTGTTTTTTGCTTCTGAAACATAACGGATGTTAATGTTTAATTTCAAATCTTAAAAATCGAGGAATGTGAAAATTATATATGAGGATTTAAACTAATACAAACGGAAATTGGGTTTAGATTCTTATTGAAAATGGGTATTATAAAAGTTATAGTTGTTTAAGCTTTTAATTTAAAACAAGTTAAGGCAAAAAAACACGTGTTAAAACGATTTGACAAGCCAAAGAATATCCTGGTCGTTCGGTTGGGTGCTATGGGCGATATTGTCCATGTCATACCGGCTGTAAAAAATTTGAGAATGGCATTCCCCGATGCCCATATTACATGGCTTGTGGAGGACAGACTTAAAGACCTGGTTGAATGTCTTCCGGAGATAGACGAAATAATCGTCTTTCCGAGAAAGGAATGGCAGGACTGCCTTAAATATCCACGGAAATATTTTGCGGTAATTTTGGGGGTTCGTATGTTTCTTAAAAAATTGAGGAACAGGAAATATGAGATCGCTTTGGATTTCCATGGTAATTTTAAAAGTGGATTATTAACGTATCTGAGTGCCGCGCAGACACGGATCGGTTTTTCCAGAGGGTATTGCAAGGAATTTAATTTTATTTTTTCTAATGTACGGATTACACCGAAACAGAAGAAGATACATAAAGTTGATAAATATCTCAATCTTTTACAAGGACTCGAGATAAAGGCATATTACCAAAGACCTGTATTCCCAATTTCGGAGACGGATCGCCTCTATGTGAATGACTTTATTCATCAAAACCATCTTGATCAAAGATCTATTGCAATAATTCATCCGGGAACGAGTCAGTTTGGGAAATACAAGCGCTGGCCACCAGAAAATTATGCCCATCTTGCGGATCGATTAATACAGGAACTCAATTACTCGGTCATTTTTACCTGGAGTGCTTCGGAATACGGCCTTGTAAAGAAAATTATGTCTTTCATGCGGTATTCAGCCACGATTGCTTGTAAGACGTCATCGGTAAAACAGTTGATTGCGTTAATGGAACGTGCACGCCTTTTTATTGGCGGAGATACGGGACCCACGCATATTGCCTCAAGTATCGGGATTCCTACCATAGCGATTTTCGGGCCCAAAGATCCCTCTATTTATGCACCTTATGATAGAAATGCCTTGGTTATGAGAAAAGACATTCCCTGCAGCCCATGCGAAAAAAGGACATGTGACCACTTAACGTGTATTAATTCTATTGCTCCAGAAGATATCTTTAAAGTCGTATGTAAGTTGAACTAGCCTTCCGTCCGGAATGAGCTTGCGGTCATTTTGTTGCCATTCCGAAAGAGCAATGGAACCGGTAGATCTCGCCATAGAAATTCCACACATGAAAGAAGAAAAGAAGTTTGACATTTTAAATATCGCTTGATAATATAACCTTTCTTTAATATTTTAAAAAATTAAAAAGGAGTTCATTAATTGTGGAGCACGCGGGTATTTTTGACTCAGTAAAAACCCTTATGGATGAGGTTGAAACCCAATTCTATAAAGAACTTCAACCCAAAACCAATTCACTGGCAGATCTTATTGCCCACATTAGCAATTATAAAGGAAAGAGATTACGCCCGGCCCTAGTATTGCTGTCGGGTAAATGTGCAGGTGGCGTAGTACCCCAACATATAGATCTCGCCGTCGTGGTAGAAATGGTACATACCGCCACTCTCGTTCATGATGATATTATCGATGAGGCTACGATGAGGAGGCATGTTGAAAGTGTGAATTCAAAATGGGGGAGAGAAATATCCATCCTGTTTGGTGATTATCTGTTTTCGAGAGGGTTTACGATACTTTCTGCCCTCGATTCTCAGGTTGCAACACTCTTGCTTTCTCAGACCGTCAACATCATGTCTGAAGGTGAACTTATTCAACTCCAGCGACGTTATGACATTGGACTCAGTGAAAATGATTATTTTGACATTATAGAACGGAAAACGGCTTCTTTATGCGCAGCAAGTTGCCGGCTTGGTGCTACGTTTGCCGGTGCCAATCGCAAGGTATCGGACATGCTGTCCAATTACGGTTTGAAGATCGGTACTGCTTTTCAGATCGTGGATGATTGCCTCGACGTAATGGGTACCGAAGAAGAGATCGGAAAGTCATTAAATACTGACATCCAGAAGGGCAAACTTACTTTACCACTTATTCGGTTAGTAAACCAGCTTCCGGGAAATAAACTTGAAACGGCTCGTGAACTGATATTTCAACATGATGGAAAAGATACAAAGAATGCCATTATGGAATTATTAACAGAACACGAAGCGGTAGAATATGCCTTCAATACAGCCAGAAATATTGTGAAGCAGGCGCAGGAAGAGATCGCCCCGCTCCCGGACTCCCGATACAAAACGACCCTTATGGAACTTGCAGACTACATAGTTACAAGGCGGACATAAAAAGTTGGAGAATGAGTATGGTCCGTGTGCCAGGTGAGACTGGGAATGGATAGTAATTGATGTTAACGCTTTTGTTTTATTTGGCAGAAAACAGCCCGCCACAACTAAATTGGTTGGAAAAGTTTTTGGAAAGTTAGACAAGATTTAAAAGGTATTGAAGAAGAAATAAAGGATGTTAAAGAAATCAAGAGCGATATTGATACTATCACAAAATTAAAAATGGTTTAGCTCCGGACGCCGCTTTTAGTTTCCAATATCCAGCAGGTTAAATTTCATTCCGTCTCCAGCTGCAATAATTTTACATCCCGTCTCATTTGACAATTGTTCCGCAACGAGGCGTGGTTGCGCCTTAATCATTGTCATCCCAAAATGGTTTAATATCGTTACTCTGGGCTTCAGGGCCATTACAATCTCCTTCACGTCTTTAATGCTAAGGTGATAAAGCCAGCTTTTCATGCCTTTATCTACGGTGTAACGAACCACGTTGATAATTAAAATATCTCCCTTATAATTATCCAATAGTTCAGGAAAGTAACGGGTGTCCACAATCAGCGAAATAGTGTAGTGCGGAGTGAAAAAATTTATGCCGTATGTTTCACTTGGATGATGGTGTTTTAAGGGTGTTTCGAAGGAAACTGTATCCGACAGTTTATAACTTCCGCCTTCTTTCATGATCTCTATTTGTGATATGTAGCTTCTGACATATTTGAATACAACAGGGTCTTCTGTCAATGCATCTTCGGGCGTGTACAGTGTGCCGCGTTTTTTGAATCCGCCCTCGGTCATTGCCTCAATCATTACATTTACGTCAGCGGCATGATCGAGATGTCGGTGTGTAAGAATTAGGGCGTCCAGTTTCATAGGATCCATCTTCGGTCTGCTTGAAATGCACCGCACCAAACATCCCGGCCCCGGATCTACCAATACATTAATCCCCTGGAGGGAATACCACATCCCTCCGGAAGCCCGCAATTGCTTGGATACCACGATCCTGGCGCCAGCCGTACCGAGGAATTTTATAAAATCGGTTTCGGGTGTATCTTTCATTTTAAAAAAATAGTACCACTATTCGTTACCTTTATCAGTTGTTTAACCGTTCGAATTTTTCGGAACGATTGATCTTGTCAAGGATGCGGGATATATTTTTATATCAATGTTTAAGGAATTAAAATCGCTGCGATGGCAAGGTGCACTTTGCTACCACACCATTATAAAGAACGTCGTAGACCTGATTTAATCCTGTCCTTCACGTCCTGCCGTATATTACAGTCGTTTCCGTCAACTCTTTTATTAAGGCGGGTGTAATCTGTTCCGGCAAGAGCCTCCACGTCCAGTTATTTTTAGAAGTCGCAGGCAAATTCATCCTTGACTTTTCTCCCAGACCGAGAATGTCCTGCATGGGTATGACTACCATGTTAGCAACAGACATCATGGCAAGTCGTATTATTTCGCGGTGAATAGTGTCTTCCGATATCTCTCTTCCTAAATAGTCGTGAATTCTCTTTCTGTCTGCGGAACTTACTTCATTTTTAAACCAGCCTTTAATGGTATTGTTGTCGTGAGTTCCCGTGTAAACAATGGAGTGTTTTATGTGGTTATGGAGAGTATACGGGTTGATAGGCAAGTCATCTCCAAATGCAAAAAGAAGCACTTTCATACCTGGTATTCCAAACATCTCCATAATTTCCCTTACATCTGGTGTTATTATCCCGAGGTCTTCGGCAATTATGGGAAGGCTGGGGAAGTGTTTATAAAGGGTATCAAAGAAATCTTTAACCGGGGCATCTACCCACATGCCATTTATTGCGGTCTTTTCATCGGACGGGACTTCCCAGTATGAGACAAAACCCCTGAAGTGATCGAGTCTGACAATATCAAAAAGTTTAAGGTTATCTTCTATGCGTCGCAACCACCACGAGTAGCCGGTTTCTTTGAGGATATTCCAGTTATAAACAGGATTTCCCCAGAGTTGTCCGGTTTTACTGAAATAATCAGGTGGAACGCCTGCAACGAACGTGGGCATTCTGGCTTCATTTAACTTAAAGATTTCAGGTTTAGCCCATACATCAGCGCTGTCATATGTGACATAAATGGGTATATCTCCGATAATTTGTATGTGTTTTGAGTTGCAGTATTTTTTTAGGGCGAACCATTGTTTAAAAAAAAGATACTGAAAAAATTTCTCCATGAGTATCCTATCCTTTAATTTTTCTTTCCAGTCCCTTAAAACACTTTCTTTTCTATTCCTAAGATCTTCAGGCCAATCACTCCAGATAATTCCCTGAAAGTATTCCTTCAAAACAACAAACACGGCATAATCTTCAAGCCAGTGTGCATTTTCATTACAAAACCTTTCGAATTCAAAGTCTTTTCCAAGCTTCCGATGAATATTTTTATAGGCGGTGCGAAGGGCCTTTTCTTTGTAAGCGGTGACAGATTCATAATCAACCCTGTCATCATGAAATGTCATATGACCGCCTATATCAGATTTTGTTAGAAGGCCGTCTTGTGCCAAGAGATCAAGGCTTATCATAATATGATTTCCGGCAAAGGCCGAATAACTACTATACGGGCTGTTTCCATATACTGAACACGTTGGATTTAAAGGCAGTATCTGCCATAAAGACTGCCTTGTTTCCGCGAGAAAATCCACAAATTTGTAGGCTGTTGCACCGAAATCCCCTATACCATAGGGTGACGGGAGAGACGTAATATGAAGTAATATGCCGGATCTTCTTTTGCTCATTTTTATCCCTCACTTAGAAAATAATTTAAACTTCTGGCAGCACTGCTGCGGCATTAAAAAACAGGTCATGTCCAATCTGTTTGAATACTTCAACCCATCTGATTGCGTTCACATCGCCGGATCTAGATTTCAATAGAAATTCTTTATAAGTAGTTTTAGCAATCTTGTAATAAATATTTTGCATGTGCCAGAAATTTATTTCAATGGGCAGTAACTGCAATAACTTTATTATCTTTTGGGTCTTCAGGAGCATGTGAATATCTGATGGATTATGGGCGAATCTACTTATTGTCTCACCGGTTATATGCCAGACTTTAAATTCGAGTTCCAGCGGTTCTACTGTTATCTGCCATTTTTTCATATCATTAATTATATCGTGGACTTTTTCTTCATTTATTCCTTCATCGAATGCCTTTTTTAAATCTGCATTGAGTATAAAGTCGGCAGTTGTATGAAACGCCTTTGGGATTGGCATTTCAGTCTCTAGCAGAAGTTCCATCAGGCCATGATATTTTTCGTACGTACGACGATATATTTCTTCACATTCCTCCATAGCTGAGCTAAAAACCAGACTTAAAATCTTACGCTGTTCATCCTTGAAAAGGTCTAGCAGAGAATAGTTATGCATGCCAAAATGCTTGTCCATCATTCTCACAATATCTGTAACTGCACCTTTCTTAAATACGGCGATCATCTCACTCTTCATGCGCTGATATTCTACATCCCCCTGGAATAGAGATACACCACCATTAAAATCATGAGCGCCAAGGTGTAATCCACTAAAGATCATGTGTTCAGACTTACCAGTGATATCTGACGTCACACGAATCCGACCTATTGCCAACTTCATTGTTCCAGTTTCAACCTTTCGATAATCTTCTATTTGTATTGCATAACAATAAATCTTTGTTTTTTCAGCATAGGTTTCAAAGAGCGAGCTTACACCGAAGTGTACACCAACTTTCTTGATATCTATCATGGCAGGTTTAACGAGCTTTTCGTATATATGTGCACCATCGCCATGTTCTGATAAGTTGCTTTTTGCTTTCGCAAGCCTCTCCTGAAAGGCACTCTCAAGATTGTTGTTAGTAATATCCCTTAACAACTGGATAGCTCTCCCTGCATATTCCATAATTTGAACGGTTTCAAGTCCTGAAATATCAGAAAAAAACCATCCGCAACTTGTGTACATCAGCATGGCATGCCTTTGCATCTCCAGGAGTTTGAGTACTATTATCCTCTCATCTTCATTCAAATCTTTTGTTGCATGCCTGGTAATAAATCTGTCGATGTTTTCCTTTGAACGATTAAGGATGACTCCAATATATTCATCCCGCGCCTCCCAGGGATTTCTGAGATATTTGTTTGCCTTATTTTCATATATAGGCACTAATTGATCCCTGAGCCAATCCATTGCATCACGCAGTGGCCTCCTCCATTCTTGTCCCCATTGTGGCGAGCCTCCGGATGTACATCCGCAGTTACTTTTCCATCGTTCTACACCATGCATGCAGCTCCACGATGTATTTTCACGTATTTCAACTTCGTGTCTTGGAGGATGTTTCTCAAGATATTCTCCATAATTTGTCAGTTTTGCCAGTTTGTTATACTCAATATGATTAAGGACAAAGGCAAGGGCCATGTCTCCATATTTATGATGATGTCCATAGGACTCCCCATCTGTCGCAATGTTAAGAATTTGTGACCATTTCCTTGTGTCTGAAAAACCGCCCAACAGCCGGTTTGCAAAATCCTCTCCCCGGTTTAGTAAGTTTTCAAACGCCACTGCCTGAGATATAAGCCCATCATAAAAAAAGATATTTATTGTTCTGCCTGAGGGTAATTTGCATAAATAAGCCCTTGTGGGATCAATTCGCCCTCCGCTTATATCTTTCCACCTTTCAGCACCAAGTTTCCTTACCCTGAATGCCTGGTGTGGAGCAAGAATGGTAAACTTTATGCCATGATTCGCAAGGATGCCGAGCGTTTCCATATCGACTGCGGTCTCTGACAGCCACATGCCTTCAGGAGGACGTTTAAACCTGTGCTCAAAGTCTTTTATGCCCCAGATGATTTGAGTCTGCTTGTCGCGGATGTTGGCAAGTGGCATAATCATATGATTGTAAACTTGTGCAGTGGCATTTCCATGCCCTGAACGCCATTCCATACTCTGTCTGTCTGCAACAAGTATTGCCTGATAGCTATGAGGAGCGTATACCTCCATCCAGGAAAGGAGGGTGGGGCCAAAGTTGAAGCTTATCTTGGTATAATTGCTGACAATGTCCATTATCCGCCTTTCTGCATCCAGAATTCTGGATGCAGAGTTGGGAGCATAGCATTCAGCAGTTACCCTCTGATTCCAATCATGATAAGGAAAAGAAGAATCTTCTATTTCTATGGCCTCAAGCCAGGGGTTTTCCCGCGGGGGTTGGTAGAAGTGCCCGTGGATGCAAATATATCTGTCCATTATTTAGCCTCCATTAGGTATTTTATCCCTCTCAGGGGTATGTTCACAAATTCAGGGCGATTATTCAACTCATAGCCGAGCTCATATACCGCCCTTTCGATGAGAAACACCTGTAACATAGTTTCAAAATCAGATTTGTCCCTGGGAACTAAAGGCGTACCGGATACTGTTTCAAGATACGACCTTAAAAATGTTCCTGCAACATGTCTGTACCATAAATCCATCCATGGTGCCAGAACAGGATTATCTTCTGATCTCATGGATGCATATTGTAAAAGAACCGCATGTACGGCATAGTGAAAGGATCTTATCATTTCAGCAATATCTCTCAGGGGCGATCTTTTTAATCTTCTTTCGCCCAGAGCCCTTAGTGGATCACCCTCAAAGTCTATAATTACAAAGTCGTTTCCCGTGTAAAGTACCTGTTGCAGGTGATAATTCCCGTGTATTCTTATCTTCATAGCCTGGATATTCTTCTGTAAGAGTCCTTTGTAACGGCCTGTTATTGCCTTTTCGAGATTCAATATCTCATTTGCTAATTCCTTTTGATCGTCGGGTATGTTTTTTGCTTTTTTCCTGAGAAGTACAAAAATTCGCTTTGAATCACTTTGCATGGATTGATAAAGCGATCGTTGATACGGCACGGAAAAAGGCTCAGGCGTAAAGTTTATATCTTCCGTTTCGGTTGAAAGTGCTAAATGAAATTCTGCCGTCCGTTTCCCAAGGAGGGCTATCATTTCAAGATATATACCACCAATCAATTCCTGGAAAAGTGTGGGTATCTCCTGAGAGGCAATATTAAAAAGAAGTGAGGGAACGGTTGGAATTTTCAGGAGTTCGTTTTTCCTTGCAAGGATTCTACCAGCGTATCTTCCTATCCAGTCAAGGGTATATGTCCATGCATCTCCTTCATTCGGAACAAAGGCCTGGAGTATGCCAAGTATTACCGGTTCAGACCCATGTCTTCTGTATTCTATAGCGCCTGCAAACGGCGGAACATGCTGGAAAGAAACCTTCTCGGTAAGAAACCTGCAAATATCTAGTTCTGGATTTATTCCTTCATCAAGGTGTCTGTATAGCTTAAAAATGAGCTCTTTGCCGTAAAGAATGGATGAATTGTTCTGCTCTGCCTTAAGGGCATGAGATTTCATCGAAGAGAGGTCCTCCCTTTTATATTTTTTGAAATGCTTTCCTGAATAAGAAACAAGCATTCCTTGTTGTCCACGGAGGGTATGTCTCCTGGTAAACATCAAATAAAGATGTCTTCGGAACTCCTCGTCATAGATACTGTCGTATATAATACCTTCGGTATTTTCACGTCGTAAATGTGTGATTACAGCATGAGGATTTTCCATTACAATCTTTTCCGCCTTTTCGCCGGATGAAAAAGAAAGAGGAAGAAGGTATATATCAGATAATCCTGCCGTATATCTGATCTCGAGTAAGAGCATCTGTGTGTCACACGCACCCCTCTTTATAATGATGTTTTCTATAATTTTAACCTCACGTATCTCCTGAAATTTACCTGCGAAGTATTTACATGTCTTTATGTAAGGAGGGAGAATTTCCCTTTCCAATACCTCTTTTGTTTTTCCCGTAAAAATTGTTTTCCAGCTTCCACGTATCTCAGGAACAGGCCTTATCTTTTTAACCCCGAAGGCTTCCTCGTGTTTTTTTAATACAAACCAGAAATAATCATAATGACCGAGGGTAAGTACGTAGGGACTATCTTTTATGACCGGGAATTTATTCCCGCTAAAGATATCTTCCGGTTGATATCCGGAAAATTTTGAAAGGTCGAGCTCTGCTACTTGTGAGAAGCGCGAGAGATTAATGACGGTAAGAATGATCTCATCTTTATACTGCCGTATAAAAGCAAGCACCTTAGGATTGTCAGGAAATAAGAATTCGATATTTCCCCTCCCGAACGCTTTAAAACGTTTTCTCATTGCAATGACCCTTCGCATCCACCAGAGGAGCGAGGCCTGGTTCTTTTCCTGATTCTCGACATTTAATGCCTCATAATGATATTCGGGGTCTATAATGAGGGGGAGGTAAAGTTTTTGAGGGTTTGTGCGCGAAAACCCCGCATTCCTGTCTACATTCCACTGCATGGGTGTTCTTACCCCATTCCGGTCACCAAGATGATAATTATCCCCCATTCCGATCTCATCCCCGTAGTAAACAATAGGGGTTCCTGGAAGTGAAAAGAGGAGGACATTCATGATCTCTATCTTCCTTCGGTTATTTCTGAGAAGCGGGGCCAGACGCCTTCGAATACCCAGATTAATCCTTGCGAAAGGGTCCTTTGCATAGACCCTGTACATATAATCTTTCTCTTCATCGCTCACCATTTCAAGGGTAAGTTCGTCATGGTTTCTTAAGAAAAATGCCCACTGGCATGCGTTGGGTATAACGGGAGTTTGTTCAAGGATATCAATTATGGGGAATCTGTCTTCCATCCAGATTGACATGAATAACCTGGGCATTAAAGGGAAGTGGAATGCCATGTGGCACTCATCTGTCTTCCCAAAATAGGCAACAGCGTCCTCTGGCCACTGATTTGCCTCGGCAAGGAGCATTCTGTTTTTAAACCTGTCGTCAATATATGCCCGGAGTTCCTTTAAGAATACATGTGTCTCCGGTAAGCTTTCGCAACTCGTACCCTCTCTTTCAAATAGGTACGGAACGGCATCCAGTCGAAAACCATCAACTCCCATGTCTAGCCAGTAATCAATAACCCGCAGGATTTTCTTTCGTACAAGCGGATTGTCGTAATTCAGATCAGGTTGGTGTGAATAAAAGCGATGCCAGTAGTAGGCTTTTGCCACAGGGTCCCAAGCCCAGTTTGATAATTCGAAATCTTTGAAAATTATCCTTGCCTCTTTATATCTTTCAGGGGTATTGCTCCAGACATAAAAATTGTGTAGTGTTGAACCTGGTTTTGACTTCCTTGCCAATTGAAACCAGGGATGATGCTCAGACGTATGATTTAAAACGAGTTCAGTAATAACCCTTATACCTCTTTTATGAGCTTCTTTTATGAATTCCTTAAAATCCCTCAATGAACCATAGTCAGGATGAATACCAAAATAATTTGCAATATCATATCCATCATCCTTGAGCGGTGATGGATAAAACGGAAGAAGCCATATGGCAGTTATACCAAGGTTTTCCAGATAATCTAATTTCTCTAAAAGTCCCTTAAAATCCCCGATTCCATCTGCATTGCTATCGTAAAAGGTCCTTACATGGAGTTCATATATAATAACGTCTTTATACCAATGAGGATCATCCTGGAGATTTATTCCTTCATAAGACACTAATAGGTCTCCTTTCTAGCGCAAAGTAGTACAAATACTAACGAACCTTTTTAAAATACTCAAGAAATTTCCTTCAGTATGACCATTTAGATAAGGCACTTCAATAATTGACAAATTTATTGAGATTGATTCATAGAATGAACTCGAAAAACAGGGCGGATTGAGGCGGCAGATTGTACTTGCGAGTTTGTTTTGAATTCCAATATGAGATCGGCATCCACGGCGGCTGCGATGTCTTGTGCCGTACATTTAGACGGGGATTGATAAGGACCTCCCAGCTTACCTTACTGTTGGACAATTATTTTGCTGGACAAATCATCCATAGTCGGATTTAGGGATACTCATTGTCAGAGAAACACCAATCAAAATATCAGCAAACCTTCGTATTCCCCGCCACATTACTTCAACAC